>Ga0136641_1000061_pt1 | contig 42065 bp, 32 predicted proteins | sample EliLak1302023Y_FD_115312 | JGI IMG/M metagenome (GOLD analysis project Ga0136641, IMG submission 115312) | Freshwater microbial communities from Elizabeth Lake, Yosemite National Park, California, USA - 13020-23Y | ecosystem: Environmental > Aquatic > Freshwater > Lake ...
AGCACAAAGTCCAGATGGTCCGGCACCGAATGTCCGGCAAACTCCTTCTGTGAAGAATTTTCTGGCAAGTTGAAAATCATTATGCGCTTACCTGCTGACTCCATGAGCGCTCGCGCCTGGTCTTCCATGAGCAAATGCGGCATAACGCTAGAACACCAACTACCCGGTCCTAAGGTAATCCAGTCCGCCTCTCTTATGGCTGTCAGGGCATGAACAGAGGCACGTGGATTTTCTGGAATCAAACGCAGCGACTCGATTTTTCCCTGCGCGGTAGCAACTTGGACTTGACCTGTCACGATTTTTGCACCCGTTGCGGTACTAAATGTTCCTTCAATATCCAGGGGTTCAAGGGACATCGGGAGAACTTCCCCAACAATCCGAAGCAAACTCCCGACTCGCTTGATGCCCTCAATTGGATCATGATCCGATTCCCAAAGAGCCATCAGTAGCAAGTTGCCTACGGTATGGCCACTCAATTCACCTTCACTAGAAAATCTATGCTGTATCAGCTCTGCCCAAGTTCTCCCCCACTCATCATCACCACAAAGCGCAGCTAACGCCATACGCAAATCCCCTGGCGGCAAAGACCCAAATTCATTTCTGAGCCGACCACTAGACCCGCCATTGTCAGCAACGGTGACGATCGCAGTAATTCGTTCTGTAACTCCACGCATAGCTTTTAGGGTTGCTGCTAGACCGTGGCCTCCACCAAGGCTGACTACTGCTGGAGATTTATGTTGAGCTAATGGTGTCATCAAAACTCTAACGCTCACGTCCAAGATCACGATGAACTGATTGGGCAGTAATTCTTTTATCACCGACTGAACCAGATTGATTCAAGCGAAGCGCCAACTCCTCTGCGATCGCAACGCTTCTGTGTTTACCGCCTGTACAACCTATTGCTAATGTCAGATATCTGCGGCCCTCTTGAAAAAAACCGTTCGCCATTGTTTCAAAAAGTGATTGATATTTGGTGAGAAAATCTTGAACATTTTCGCTCTCTAAAACCTTTTGAGATACTTGTGCATCCAGGCCGGTCAACGGCCGCAATTCCGGGATCCAATGAGGATTGGCAATGAATCTGCAGTCCATAACTAAATCTGCGTCAACCGGTATCCCGTATTTGTATCCGAAGGAAAGGACATTGACTCGCAGATCTGCAGATGATTCGGTGGCAAAAAGATCGCTAATTTTCTTTTCCAATTGATGAATATTTAACGAGGACGAATCGATCAAGACGTCAGCTAAAACGCGGACATCGCTCAATCGATCTCGTTCCATAGCGATTCCGTCCACAATTCGTAGATTTCCTTGCAGTGGGTGTGGCCTCCTGGTTGATTCAAATCTACGAACGAGGGCTTCATCCGAGGCATCAACAAATAACACCTGCGGGGAAACACCTCGTGTGCGAATCTCATCAAGCCGGCTCCGCAAATTACCTAAAAACTCCCCACCTCTTACGTCAATCACAACCGCAATTTTGGGTGTGGCTGGCCCAGCTAAATCACATAAGTCTGCGAGCAACGTTGGTGGCAAATTATCGACGACATACCAGCCTAAGTCTTCCAGCGTGTGAGCGACCGTTGATCTTCCGGCACCACTCATACCCGTTATTACCACGAGTTGATTTGCTGGGCTCACCATCCCCACAGTCTATCCTTCGATTTCACCGGTTCCCAGATTCACAGACATTTGCACGGGGAGCGAATCGGTTATCACGCGCGCAATCTTTTCACCGATTCCGGGAACGGCCGCTAACTCTTCGACGGTCGCTTTTCGAATCGCGCTTACGGAACCAAACCTATCCAACAGCGCTTTACGCCGAACTTCTCCCAGTAGCGGTATTTCGTCCAACAGGGATTCGAGCATCATGGCGGAACGTTTTGAGCGGTGAAAATTGATGGCAAATCTGTGTGCTTCATCTCTGACTCGTTGTAACAGATAAAGCCCCTCGCTATGTCGGGGGAAAATAACCGGATCCTTGCTATTGGGTATCCATACTTCCTCTAAACGTTTCGCCAAACCAACTAGTGGGATATGTTCCAGCCCTAATTCTGTTAAGGCCCTATACGCTGCAGAGACTTGAGGCGCGCCACCATCGACGACGATTAATTGAGGTGGATAGGCAAACTTTGGGCGTGCGCCGCCAAGAACCTTTATCTCTTGGGCATCCACGTCTCGCTCAGCCAAATATCGCTTCATTCGACGAGTAATCACATGGTGCATCGCTCTAGTGTCATCAAACTCTTCCTTGTCATCGATCGCAAATCGACGGTAGTCAGATTTCTTCGGTTGCCCATCTTCGAAAACCACCATGGAAGCAACCATATGTTTTCCTTGAATATTCGAAATATCAAAACATTCGATTCGTAACGGGACATCCGTCAAACCAAGTTCACATTGCAATTCCTCCAAGGCCTTACCCGTGACCGCAGAATCGTTTGAACGTTTGCTTAAATATTGAATAAGCGCCTGATGAGCATTGCGCTGAACAGTGCGGATCATCTCTGATTTTTCTCCGCGTGCAGGAACGCCAATGTGAACCCTATAGGGAGCAACAGATGATAGCCATTGCTCCAATGCATCCACATCTTTGGGTTTACGATCCACCAATATTTCAGAGGGAATAGTGGTTTCTGAGTAAATCTTTGCCAACACCGCTTCGATTAAGTCTTCACCCTCCAAGACATCCGATAAATCTATAACCCAAGCACGAGAAGCGATAATTCGCCCTGATCGAATTGAAAATAGCGAGGCAGCAGCATGCGTTATCTCAACGTGAATACCTATCACATCTGCTGAAAAGTGATTGTTCAGGGCTATCTCTGTGAATTCGGTGGTTTTTTCCAACGCAGCCAATTGATCCCTTAATCGGGCAGCCAATTCATATTCTTCCTTATCGGCAGCACGTTCCATATCCTCTTTGATCGATATGGCAATATCTTCCGGATTTCTGTCCAAATAAGATACCAAATTTCGGGCAAGCACATTGTGCTCCTCACGTGAAATCCAATTGACGCATGGCGCAGCACATTTTCCAATATCACCCAAGAGACATTGACGTTTCGTGGCAATTGCACGCTTAAAATTCGATTGATTACAGGCACGAATCGGAAAGATTTTCTGCAGAATATCAACCGTCCCGCGGAGTGCCCATGAATTTGTAAACGGACCGAAATATCGATCCCCCTTGACATGCTTCTGACGGGAAACAAAGAGTCGTGGAAAATCTTCTGACATAGAAACTGCAAGGTACGGATAGGTTTTGTCATCTTTGAACTGAACATTGAATTGCGGATTTTCAGATTTAATCCACGTAAATTCCAAGGCCAGCGCCTCAATTTCACTTCCAACGATCGTCCAATCAACTCTGACCGCCGTGTGCACCATTCGGAAAGTCTTTACTGCAAGATTGGACCCAAAATATGAGTTAAGTCGATTCTTTAAATTCTTTGCTTTACCAACATAAATTACTCGGTCATTTTTATCAAAAAATCGATAGACGCCTGGATCTGTAGGAATATTTGTGGGACGGTATGCCTTGGGATCAGAGAGACCTGGCATGGTTAGGTGAGAACTTCCGCCAAGAATTTTCCGGTGTAGCTCGCAGGATTTTTGGCAACAGATTCGGGCGTCCCTTCAGCAATGACAGTTCCACCACCCGCTCCACCCTCCGGGCCCATATCCACAATCCAGTCCGCAGATTTAATAACGTCCAGATTATGCTCAATGACAATAACCGTGTTGCCCGAATCAACCAATCGGTTAAGCACTATCAGTAGTTTCCGAACATCTTCAAAATGTAGACCAGTTGTGGGTTCATCTAAGACATAGATCGTCCGACCGGTTGAGCGACGTTGCAGTTCGGTAGATAACTTAACGCGTTGCGCTTCACCACCCGAAAGTGTTGGCGCAGATTGCCCCAATCGAACATAGCCCAGGCCAACATCGTTAAGAGTCGTCAGATATCGAGCGATTGCCGGAACAGATTCAAAAAAACTCGAAGCTTCTTCTATCGGCATATTTAATACTTCTGCAATCGTCTTGCCCTTGTAATGAACTTCCAACGTTTCTCTGTTGTACCTAGCACCGTGACACACTTCGCATGGGACATAAACATCTGGCAAAAAGTTCATTTCGATCGTAATTGTTCCGTCACCAGAGCAATTTTCGCAGCGCCCTCCTTTGACATTGAAAGAGAATCTGCCTTGTTGATAGCCACGAATTTTTGCCTCTGCCGTTTCGGCGAAAAGGGCACGAATTTTATCGAAGACCCCGGTGTACGTCGCAGGATTAGAACGTGGTGTACGCCCAATTGGCGACTGGTCCACGTGTACCACTTTGTCCAGTTGATCAATTCCCGTGATAGAGCGGTGACGGCCAGGAACTATCCGAGCACCATTTAGTTTATTTGCTAAGACCGAATAGAGGACATCGTTGACCAATGTAGATTTACCAGAGCCACTCACGCCAGTTACTGCCACGAATAAACCTAGCGGGAATGAAACATCTATACCTCTGAGATTATTTTCCTTTGCATCTTTGACAACCAACGTTCTCTTCGGATCGAGCGAACGCCGCGTTGCTGGAAGTTCAATGGATCGCCGACCCGACAAATAGTCTCCCGTAATGGAGCCTTCTGCCGTGATTAAAGCCTGGTAGTCACCAGATGAAACCACATGACCACCATGCTCACCGGCTCCCGGTCCAATATCGACAATCCAATCTGCAATTCTGATGGTGTCTTCATCGTGTTCAACGACAATTAAGGTATTTCCTAGATCTCTCAATCGAATGAGCGTATCGATCAGTCTTCGATTATCGCGTTGATGTAATCCGATGCTCGGTTCATCCAAAACATAGAGAACGCCAGTCAGTCCGGAGCCGATTTGCGTAGCAAGCCGAATACGTTGAGCCTCTCCCCCAGAAAGAGTCGCCGCCGGACGCTCCAACGAAAGATAATCTAATCCCACATCCAATAGAAAACCCAGGCGGGCATGTACTTCTTTGAGGACACGGTCAGCAATCTTCTTCTGCCTGGCATTGAGTGAAACGTGTTTGAGGAAATCTGCACAATCAGCGATCGATAATTCACAGATTTGCCAGATATTTTTTCCACCCAAGGTCACAGCCAGTACTTCGGGCTTTAATCGAGCACCTTTGCAGACGGGACATGGAGTTTCACGCATATACGCTTCATATTTGTCGCGACTAAATTCTGAATCCGTTTCTGCGTGCTTGCGCGAGATGAATCCAATAACACCTTCGAAACCCGTGGAATAATTTCTTACTCGCCCATAACGGTTTTTATACTTAACCTGAACTTCGTAATCAGAGCCGTGAAGAATTGCCTCACGCGCCTTTATCGATAGCTTGCTCCAAGGTTTGTCCATAGAAAAATTCAAATCATCAGCCAGTCCCTGCAGTAATCGTGAAAAATATTCTGCTGAATGTCCGCCTGACCATGGGGCGAGCGCACCTTCGTTGAGGGAGAGCGAATCATCCGGCACGACCAACTCTTCATCAACTTCGAGCCGAGTTCCGATCCCTGAGCATTCTGGGCAAGCTCCGAACGGAGAATTGAACGAGAACGATCGGGGCTCCATCTCCTCAAAGCTCAGTCCACAATCATGGCATGCCATATGCTCACTGAAGATTCGCTCTTTGGTAGGGTCAGATTCTGGTAGGTCCACAAAATCTAAAAGCACAATGCCGCTAGAGAGTTTGAGAGCTGTCTCAATGGAGTCCGTGATCCGGGATTTTGCTTCCTTCTTAACCATCAATCGATCGACAACCACTTCGATAGTATGTTTTTCTTGCTTTTTAAGTTTGGGTACCTCAGTTAAGGCATATACCGTGCCATCCACTCTTACCCGAGAAAATCCTTGAATCGTGTAATCGTTAAATAAATCGACGAATTCACCTTTACGTTCCCGTATGACCGGGGCAAGTACTTGGAATTTCGAACCGTCATCGAGTTCCAAAATTTGATCAACAATATTTTGCGGTGACTGCCGGGCAATGGGTTTACCACAACTGGGACAATGTGGCTTTCCGGCTCGGGCAAAAAGCAACCTCAAGTAATCATAAACTTCGGTGATTGTTCCGACCGTCGACCGGGGGTTTCTATTTGTTGATTTTTGATCGATAGAGACTGCTGGCGATAATCCCTCTATAAAGTCAACATCAGGTTTATCCATCTGCCCCAAGAATTGTCGGGCGTAGGCAGAAAGTGATTCAACATATCGCCGCTGACCTTCTGCAAAAATAGTGTCAAATGCTAAAGACGACTTACCGGAGCCAGATAGGCCAGTAAAGACGATAAGGGCGTTTCGTGGTAAGTCGAGTGAGACATCCTTGAGATTATGCTCGCGGGCGCCCCGAATTATCAAACGATCCGTACTCATGTTCCCGCTTCCTCCATGCCGCGCAGTTCCCGCTTAAGATCCCTGAGTTCATCCCGCAATCGTGCAGCTAATTCAAAGTGCAATTCTCCAGCAGCTGACTTCATTTGCTCTGTGAGTGATTCTATGAGAGCCAGCAACTCTTGTCTCGGCAAGGAGACACCCAGTCTGGCACGTAAACCGATCGGGATGATCGGTGACGAATTCTTGGATTTGGCGCCAGGACGGAGTTGATTTTTTCCATTTTTGAGGCCCTGACTTAACGTTTCGCTATCTTCCGCCTCTTTGTTAATCAGATCCGTGATATCCGCAATCTTTTTTCGAAGCGGAGTCGGATCGATACCATTCTCCAGATTATAAGCAACTTGCTTAGCACGTCGGCGATTGGTTTCGTCTATTGCTTGAGCCATAGCCTTTGTCATGTTATCCGCATACATATGGACTTCCCCGGATACATTTCGGGCTGCGCGACCGATTGTCTGGATCAACGACGTCGCAGATCTCAAGAAGCCCTCTTTGTCCGCATCTAAGATCGCCACCAGCGAAACCTCCGGCAAGTCCAGTCCTTCCCGGAGCAAATTGATACCGATCAACACATCATATTCGCCAGATCTCAGTTCCCTTAAAAGTTCAACTCGGCGCAAGGTATCAACTTCGGAATGCAAATATCGCACCCTAATGCCCAAGCCTAGAAGGTAATCCGTTAATTCCTCTGACATTTTTTTCGTTAGAGTAGTGACTAGTACACGCTCATTGCGCTCCGCGCGGATCCGGATTTCTCCCACCAAATCGTCAATTTGACCCTTAATCGGCTTGAGAATGATGGCGGGATCAATCAATCCCGTGGGACGGATGACTTGTTCAACAACATCTCCATCAACTTTCGCTAATTCGTATTTTCCCGGAGTCGCAGAGAGATAAAGTGTTTGTCCTTTGCGCTCCAAAAACTCTTCAAAGCGCAATGGGCGATTATCTAACGCACTAGGCAGTCGGAATCCGTGCTCTACCAAGGTGCGCTTTCGGGAAGCATCTCCCTCGTGCATAGCCCCAATCTGCGGAACCGTAACATGAGATTCATCAATCACCGTGAGGAAGTCTTCTGGAAAATAATCCAATAAACAATTGGGGGGCGATCCAGATATTCGACCATCGATATGGCGCGAGTAATTTTCGATTCCAGAGCAAAATCCCAGCTGCTGCATCATTTCAATATCAAACGTGGTCCGCATTCTGAGACGCTGTGCTTCCAATAATTTTCCCGCTCGTTCAAACTTCTCTACCGCTACTTCCATCTCGCTTTGAATCTCTGCAATAGCTCGCTTCATGGTTTCGTTACCCGCAGAATAATGAGATGCAGGAAATATATACATCTCTACTTCATCACCAACGATTTCACCTGTCAGCGGATGGAGTGTCATAATTCGCTCGATTTGATCGCCGAACATTTCTATTCGGATCGCCAATTCTTCATACATCGGAATTATTTCGACCGTATCACCGCGCACCCTGAAAGTCCCACGTTCGAATGCCATGTCATTTCGATTATATTGTATGTCCACAAACCTGCGCAGTAATTGGTTTCTTTCAATCGAATCGCCAACACGTAGCCTGATCATTCGATCGACATATTCTTGCGGCGTACCAAGACCATAAATACAAGAAACAGTTGCCACGACGATCACATCTCGACGAGTCAAAAGTGAGTTTGTTGCCGAGTGCCGCAACCGTTCTACTTCATCATTAACTGAAGAATCTTTTTCAATAAAAGTATCTGACTGGGGTACATAGGCTTCAGGTTGATAATAGTCATAATAGGATACAAAATATTCGACGGCGTTATTTGGCATTAATTCTCGAAATTCATTAGCTAGTTGAGCCGCCAAAGTTTTATTAGGCGCTAGCACTAGAGTCGGCCGTTGCAATTTCTCTATGAGCCAAGCAGTCGTCGCTGACTTTCCCGTACCAGTCGCACCCAGAAGCACTACATCTGATTCCCCAGCGTCAATTCGTCTGGAGATTTCAGCGATTGCGGCCGGTTGATCCCCGGAGGGTACGTAATCACTAATAACCTGGAAGGGCTGAACTCTGCGTTGCAGATCAGTAATTGGACGCATCAGAGACCTGATCGATGGGGATACAGTCGATTGTTATATATCTCTTCAACGCTTCGAAATAGTTCGTCTAGGTTGCCATCATTAACTATGACGAAATCAGCAATAGCCTCCCGCTGCGCATCTGTCGCTTGAGCGACCATCCTTTCAGAAATCTGATGAACTTTCATACCGCGACTCTCTAACCGTGATCGGCGCAATCCGATGCTCGCGCTTACCGTAATGACGAGATCAAAGGAATATCGCTCTTTGCTTTCCACGAGCAAAGGGATTTCTGCAATCAAAATTTCTTCTGGAGCCAATTGTGTAACTATCTGGTCAAATTCCTGGCGAATCTTTGGGTGCGTGATACTTTCTAGTTCCCGTTTCGCCGATGGATCAGAAAATACCAGCGCACCTAATTTTTCGCGATCTAGTTGACCGTTTTTCAGAATGTCGTCACCAAAATGGGCAACTATCTGGTCGAATCCAGACGACCCTCTTTCAACAACGATTCGAGCAAGTTGATCAAAATCAATCACAGTGGCACCAAGTCGGGCAAAGAATTGACCCACCTGAGATTTACCGGAACCTATTCCGCCGGTAAGGGCAATAATGAGCACGCTATAAGCCTATCTACAGTGTCCAAAGTCTGGGCCAGCAACGCAAAAAACGTTACTGGCCCAGGCAAGAACTATTCGGTTACGACTTACGCCTCTTCAGTTACAGCTACTTCTTCCACGGCGTCAACTTCAGCCACTTCAGCTACCTCAGGCTCATCCACTGCCTCTGAAATCTCTGCCGAACTTGATGAGTAGAAGGACGCTGCTCCGCCGTCAGACGTACCGGCAGTATCCGGCTCTGCAGCGTCGGCTGCTTTCGCTTCAGCCTTCTGCTTTTTATGTGCCAAGAAACGAGTTTGGGCTTCAGCGTACTGACGCTCCCATTCTTCGCGTTGAGTTTCAAAACCCGGACGCCATTCTTGACTATCAGCGTCAAAGCCTTCTGGGTAAATGAAGTTGCCATCAGCATCATAGCGAGCCGGCATTCCATATTGGGTCGGATCGAATGCTTCGATCTCTACTTCCTGACCTTCATTAGCCTGCTTGAGAGATAAGGAGATGCGACGACGCTCTAAGTCAATATCGATAATCTTGACGAATAATTCGTCACCAACCTGCACTACCTGCTCTGGTATTTCTACGTGACGTTCCGCCAGCTCAGAGATGTGAACTAAGCCCTCGATGCCTTCAAAGACACGAATAAATGCTCCAAATGGAACTAGTTTAGTAACTTCACCAGGAACCACTTGATTAATTGTGTGAGTGCGGGCAAATGCCTGCCATGGATCTTCTTGAGTTGCCTTCAGCGATAGCGAAACTCGCTCCCGTTCAAAATCAACTTCTAAGACTTCTACCGTTACTTCATCTCCAACCTCGACGACTTCGCTCGGATGATCGATATGTTTCCAAGAAAGTTCTGACACATGCACAAGACCATCAACCCCACCCAAATCAACGAAGGCGCCGAAATTAACAATGGAGGAAACAACTCCAGTACGAACCTGGCCTTTGAGTAGCTGGGTCAAGAATGTGGTTCTGGATTCGGACTGTGTTTGTTCTAAGTATGCGCGACGAGAGAGCACAACATTGTTGCGATTCTTATCGAGTTCAATAATGCGGCATTCGACTTCCTTACCGATGAACGGTGTTAAATCACGGACTCTACGCATGTCTACCAAAGATGCTGGTAAGAAACCACGAAGTCCAATATCAACAATCAGACCGCCCTTGACTACTTCAATGACCATTCCGGTGACGACTTCGTCTCGTTCCTTCTTTCCTTCGATCTCTCCCCATGCGCGTTCGTATTGTGCGCGCTTCTTAGAAAGGATGAGCCGACCTTCTTTATCCTCTTTTTGCAGGACAAGTGCCTCAATCCGGTCGCCAACTTTCACGATTTCAGAGGGATCGATATCATGACGAATGGAAAGTTCGCGAGAAGGGATTACACCTTCGGTTTTATAGCCAATGTCTAGAAGTACTTCCTCACGATCTATCTGGACAACTATTCCAGAGACCAAGTCCCCATCATTAAAATTCTTAATTGTGCCTTCGATTGCGGCAAGGAAATCTTCTGCTGATCCAATATCGTTAACTGCGTGAATGTTGCTCAATTTGCTCCGTAGGAATAGAAAATAGTAGGTGGGCCTTTATCGTACGGGTGTACGAAAGGCTAAGGGTACTTAACCTGAGATTGAGGGTCAAACTCGATCCAGCCGGCTCGGACTAGACTCAAACCGTGCGCGCCTACCGGGAGATACTAAGAAACCCTCGAGCATTGTCTATGATCTTAGCTGCCTTTCCGGCACGCCTTGCTTACGGGATGGTCGGGCTAGACGTTTACTTTAAAGTTCACGACGATACTCGCTCAATCGCTATTGCTGGCCTAGCCGCTGGCGCAAATGGAATCGCCGGATCGCTTTCCACGGGCCTTCGGGCCGCAGTCATAGATCGATTGGGTCTAAAAATCCCACTACAAATTTTTGTTCCAGCGTACGCCGTCGCCTTGATAGTTCTAGATCTTTGCCATGGAGCGACACTTTTGGTCATTTTTTCCATAGTTCTAGGCATTACAGCTCCCCCCATTAACCTTTCCGTGCGACCCATGTGGCGAGACGCGGTTCCACCTGAGCAATACCGAACCGCAATCGCGATAGATACGGCATCCATGAATCTGGGGGTGGTCCTAGGTCCTGCCCTGGCTACGGCCCTAGCACTTTCCAGCCATCCTTCGTCAGCGCTTATCTTGACCGCACTTCTTATTTCGCTCGGAGGGATATCTCTCTCACTTCTCAAATTTACAAAGCAGTGGCGACCAGAACAGAAGGAGAAGAACGGCATGTCGCTCTTCGATAATCCCGGTTTTAGGTTGTTGTTAGTGGAAGGCGTCTTGATCGGGTTTGGAACGGGTACTTATCAAATTGCCATCCCGTCGCTCAGCACCTTGGAGAGTCAACCAAGATTTGCTGGTTTGGCATTTGGAGTTTCTGCCGCCACATCGATTCTTGGGAGTCTGCTCGCTGGCATCCTTGGGAAGAATATTGCCCCCATAGCCGGATTCCGGGCAATATATATCTTTTGGTTTGCCACAACATTACCCATGGCTTTTGTCAATCCAGGCATCTCAATGTTACTTGTTTTCGGGCTCTTTGGTTTCGTTGGTGGCGCAGAGCAAGTTTTCTACTTGGAGCAATTAGAAGTAATTCGTCCCAGAGGAAGCGCGGCTTCTGCCATTGGTTGGCTGTGGACGATCGAAGGGTCATTCACTGCGCTGGGACAATCGAGCGGCGGTTACATAGCAGAGAAGTTTTCACCGCACGCATGCTTCGGTATTACAACAATTTCATTTGGCTTCGGATTAATTCTCATCAACGTCGGACAGAGATGGCTAAAACCACTTCGATTGTAAGATCGGGAAATCAATCTTCCTTTCCAAGAAGATCAGTGCGCAGCAAGATCCCAACTCTTCCCCACTCCAATATTGACAGCCAGAGGTAAGGAAAGTTCTATTGCGCCCTCCATGGATCGCCTCACGAGTTCTGTAAGTTGCGCCTCTTCTTCCGAGGCGATTTCGAGGATCAATTCATCGTGTACCTGCAATAATAATCGAGATTTCATGTCATGTGCCTGCAACGATTGAGCAACGTTTACCATTGCGATCTTGATGATGTCTGCAGCGGAACCTTGAATCGGTGCGTTGAGCGCCATTCGTTCGGCCACTTCCCGGCGCTGGCGATTATCGCTCGTTAAATCTGGAAGATATCTTCGTCGCCCTAGCATTGTTTCGGTGTAGCCCTTGATTCGTGCTTCTTCAACGACTTGCTTGAGGTAATCCTGAATGCCACCAAAACGTTCGAAATATCGACTCATCAGATCTTGTGCCTGGCCAGGGGCTAGGTCCAGTTGTTGCGCCAAGCCATATGAAGACAAGCCATATGCAAGTCCATACGACATCGCCTTTATTTGGCGCCGCATATCGGGGGTAACGTCACCGACATCAACACCAAAGACATATGAACCTACGGTGCTATGCAAATCCTCGCCACTCTTAAAGGCCGTTATCAATTGTGCATCATGCGAAAGATGAGCCATGATCCGCATCTCAATCTGGCTGTAATCAGCCGTCAGCAAATTTTCAAATGGTGAGGACGCGACAAAGCAATCCCTAATCTTGCGCCCTTCTTCGGTTCGGACCGGAATGTTTTGCAGGTTGGGGTCAGTAGAAGAAAGCCTGCCAGTTGCCGTAACCGTTTGCTGAAAGGTTGTATGGATACGACCATCCGCTTTTATGGCAGTCAGTAACCCATCCACTGTGGTAAGTAATTTGCTGGTCTCTCGAATACGCAGAAGGTGCGACAAAATAGGATGAGCAGTTTTAGCAAATAAGAATTCCAGGCTTTCGGCATCGGTAGTGAATCCAGTTTTAATCTTCTTGGTCTTTGGGAGCTTTAATTCTTCAAACAAAACAACTTGTAGCTGCTTAGGGGATCCGACATTGAATTCACGTCCCGCAATCTGCTGCGCACCCTTTGTCTCTCTATCAACTTCTTTTTGAAAGAAGCTCTTTAGCTCTTTTAGTTTTTCGGTATCAACAGCAATACCGAGTTCTTCCATGCGAGCAAGTTCAAACATGCTGGGCAATTCTAGATCGGTCAGTAACGACCCCAGCTCTCGCTCTTTAATCTCTTTTTGTAATACCTCTACCAGCGAAAAAATGATCCCAGAGAGGATCGGGTTCAGTTGAGAAAAAAGATCGTCAGTACCCATGTCAACACTGATCTCCAAGAAGCGCTCTGCCAGATCGGTCAGTTCCAGATTTCTAGCGCCAGGATTTATCAAATACGCAGCGAGCTCAGTGTCAAAGACAATTCCCGCGACCGTCTGATGTCGAAGCAAATTTTTTGCCCCGTGCACGTATTTCGGAAGCTCTGCGTCATTAAGCCAATCCCCCTTCAGACCAAGCACTGTGAAGCATTCGTTGGCGGATAAGGCAACCGAAAAGCCCCCATCCAAAAGTGGGGACAAGGCAAAGATCGCAATTGGTTGAGTTCGGCCCAGTAGTTTTTCGGCTAACTGTTCACCAGTGATTTCTTTGACTTCTCGTTCTGCGTCTGACTTCTCCTTCTGTTTCTTGGGCAAACTCACCAAACCGGGCCCAGCCAAATCATGGATGCGGCTCTTCAGGGCTTTGATTTCCAATAGATCCATTAATGGATCTATTGCTTCCAAATTCGGCCCGTTCCATTTTAAGGTTTCGATCGGTGTATCAATCTCTAGATCATGTCGCAGCGAAGTGAGTTCACGGTTTAGCGTCACATTACTAATGTGCGCCCGGAAAGTATTGCCCGCTTTGCCAGGCACTTCATCCGCTCGAGCAATAAGTTGAGCAAGGCTTCCAAAATCTTGAATCCACTTACTCGCAGTTTTTTCTCCCACACCTGGAATCGATGGAAGGTTGTCGCTAGGGTCACCACGCAACGCTGCGAAATCTGGATATTGCAGCGGAGTGAGTCCATACTTTTCCAGCACCGCAGCCGGTGTCATTCTGCTCATTTCAGTGACACCACGCATTGGATAAAGAACTGTGATCTGTGGGGTCACCAATTGAAACGAATCCCGATCGCCAGAACAGATAAGAACATCAAAACCGTCAGCCGCCGCTTGGGTCGAAAGCGTCGCAAGAATGTCATCTGCCTCAAAACCTTCTATGGCAAAGTGGTTAATTCCAAGAGCAGAGACAAACTCAAAGAGGTAAGACATTTGTGACCGAAATTCATCTGGAGTTGCAGCGCGGTTCGCCTTGTACTCCGGGAACATCTCAGTTCTGAAAGTTTTTCTGGAAACATCGAATGCCACCGCAATGTGTGATGGGTTTTCATTCGCAATCAGATTGGTCAACATTGAACCAAAACCATAAATCGCATTCGTTGTCTGCCCTTTGCTGCTGCGAAAATTCTCTGCTGGAAGAGCATAAAAAGCTCGGTAGGCCATGGAATGACCGTCGATCAGAAGCAACCTTTTCATCGACCTGATTCTAGAGGTGAATACTGCCCCTGGGGTTAAGATTCTGCCATGACGGACAAACCGAAAAGCTTTCTAGAAATCCTGGAAGAACGAGGACTGGGTGCGCTCAACAAGAAAATGGGCATAGAGATCATAGAGGCAACTGCGGAACGGGTCGTTGGCACGATGCCAGTTGAGACGAACACTCAAGTTTTTGGCATTTTGCATGGTGGCGCAAACGTAGTCTTGGCAGAAACACTTGGCTCCTTGGGTGCCTGGATGCACACGGGTGGTTTAAAACGCGTTGTGGGTGTGGATATCAATGCGACACACCATAAGGCTGCTACAAGTGGATTCGTTACAGGCGTGGCAACTCCAGTCTCACTGGGAAGGACACTTGCCTGCTATGACATTGTCATCACCAACGAAGCTGGTCAAAGAACGTGTACAGCCAGAATCACAAATTTAATTCTGGGTGACTAACGCAGATAACTTAGAGAGCGTGATCCGCGCCAGTACCCAAGTAAGCCGCTCTAACTGCCGGATCGTTGAGCAGGTCAGCAGCATTTGCTTCCTTGACTACTTTGCCTGTCTCTAAAACATACGCTCGATGCGCTCGCTGTAACGCTTGCTGAGCGTTTTGCTCCACTAAAAGAATAGTGGTTCCTGTCTTATTGATTTCTGTAATAATGTTAAAAATATTTTGAATCATCATAGGAGCTAGACCCATGGAGGGCTCGTCAAGGAGAAGAACCCTTGGGCGGGCCATCAAAGCACGGCCAATTGCCAGCATCTGTTGCTCGCCACCAGAAAGGGTTCCGCCTGCTTGAAATGCACGCTCTTTGAGTCGCGGAAAGAGCAGATAAACCTTTTCAAGATCTTCCTGCATTTCGCTCTTTCTTTCTTTTCTAGAATATTTACCAATCTCAAGATTCTCCAACACCGTCATTCCAGGAAAGATTCCTCTCCCTTCTGGAGCCTGCGAGATTCCAAGGTTAACTCTCTCATGGGCCGATAACTTAGAAATATCTTCGCCGTCATAGATGATCTGACCACTTGCTACTTGGCGCAGGCCAGAAATAGTTTTGAGCGTTGTCGTCTTCCCGGCGCCATTCGCACCGATCAGAGTGACTATTTCGCCCTCTTCTACAACAAAAGAAATACCTTTGATCGCTTCGATTTTGCCGTATTGGACTCTCAAGTCCTTGACTTCAAGACGCATCTGCCGGCACTCCTAAATACGCTTCAATCACTTTCGGGTCATTCTGGACTTGTCCAGGGGTTCCGTCGGCAATCTTTTTACCAAAATCTAGAACAGAGACACGATCAGAAATTGTCATGATTAATGACATGTCATGTTCGATGAGGAGGATTGTGTAGCCCGCATCACGTATTTTTTGAATTGTCTCGGCTAATGCCACCTTCTCGGCCGGATTAAATCCAGCGGCGGGTTCATCCAGGAGCAACACTTCTGGCTCAGTTCCAAGAGCACGAGCAATCTCGAGCCGGCGCTGATCTCCATACGGCAGATTCTTACCTAGCTGGTCTGACCGATGATCGATGCCCATAAATTGCAGTAGCTCGTGAGCGCGGGCCCGCCCAGCTGATTCTTCCCGTCGCGATCTAGGCGTCCCAAATAGTGAACCAACGAGCCCAGATTTCTTATGCACATCTGTCGCCGTCATGACATTCTCTAGCGCCGTCATCTCACCAAAGAGTCGAACATTCTGAAAGGTCCGAGCAATGCCCTTGGAAGTAATGACGTTGCGCTTGAGTTTGACAATGGAGTTATCTTTAAAGATGATTTCACCCGAAGTTGGGGTGTAAACACCTGTGATGACGTTGAAAATCGTGGTCTTTCCTGCGCCATTTGGACCTATCAGCGCGCAAATTTCTCCACGATTCACATGGAAGTCGACAGCGTCCAGAGCTTTAACGCCACCAAATTGCATGGTGACACTTTTTAGTTCGAGGATCCGCTCTGGCTGGTCAGACATCGTTCGCTTCCTTCTCTGGCATCGCTTTCGCTCCTAATTTCTCGCGCTTCTTTCGGGGCAAGAGTCCATCAGGGCGAAGGTTCATAATGATCACAAGGGTTAATCCAAAAACAAGTTGGCGAGCATTTGAAATGAATCGAATGCGTTCTGGCAAATAAGCAAGAAGCACTCCTCCCATAACTACTCCCCAGATATTTCCCATTCCGCCAAAGACCACACACGAAAGAATTAAGACAGAGACGTTGAAGGTAAATTCATTAGGAGCTACATACTGAGTCTTTGATGCAAAAATCACTCCGGCTGCACCACCAATGGCTGCCCCAATACAAAACGACCAAATCTTGTACTTGAGGATCGGAACGCCCATAAGAATGGCAACATCTTCATCTTGACGAATCGCCTCCCAAGCGCGACCAGCTCGGCGAACCGTCAAGCGGCGAACCATCCAAATAACCAGCAGAATCATGATAAGGACTACCCAAAAATAAGAGTTCGAGTGCTCTATATCAAAAGTTAAACCAAAAGTCTTTGGTGGAGTGGGGATTCCTGCAATACCGGTTGAAGCTCCGAGTGATTGTGAATTGAGCGCAACGATGCGAACAATTTCGCCAAAGCCCAGGGTGACGATGGCCAGGTAATCACCACGCAAGCGCAGTGTCGGGAGTCCTAGAGCTACGCCAGCTACCATCGCCGCTGCCATTCCTATCGGCAAAATCTCCCAGGTATTAAGTTTGGTGTAAATGCCCAGTAGGCCAGCTGTATATCCACCGATCGCAAAAAACGCCACGTAACCTAAGTCAAGAAGACCTGATTTTCCTACAACGATGTTGAGGCCAAGCGCCATCAACACAAACATGCCCACTGGATAAACAAGCACCGCTTGATAGGAACTTACCGGAGTGTTGAGAAAGCTAGTGAGGGAAAAATCTGCTCCGTAAGGAAGGAGTCCAACGATTGCAATCACAATCACTGCAAACGTCACACGTTGAGGACGGCCCCATTTCCCCCAGGTCTCTGCCCCTTTATCTCTTAAATTGATCATAACCATCAGACCCTACTCTGCGTAATTGCTTCGCCAAATAGACCATTAGGTCGGAGCAGAAGGACTAGGACTAGGACAGTAAACACAGTGACAGATTTCCACTGGCCACCGATTACCGCCGATGAAAACTGTTCGAATATCCCCAACGTAAGACCGCCATAAAATGCACCACGAATGTTGCCGATGCCACCAAGCACCGCAGCGGTAAACGCGGCTAACCCTAAATTAAATCCGACATTAAATACTGTAGTTTCATATACCTGCATATATAAGAAGCCTGCGGCACCGGTGACTAGTCCACCAATTAAAAATGTTGCTGAGATAACACGGTTCAAATTGATACCCATGAGTTTGGAAGTCTCTTCAGACATTGAGACTGCACGAATCGCTTTCCCAAGAAGTGTCTTCGAAACAAATCGATCAACAATAATATAGAGAAGGAGTGCTCCAACAATCACCAAAGTAGTATCAACTCTTAGCGAAACTCCGTGGAAGGTAAAAAGATTGAACTTCTCCAAGAGACGAGGAGTGGGTACGGGAGCTGATTTCGTTAAAATTCGAACACCTTCAGAGAGAACAATCGACGTACCAATGGCAGATATCAAGCTTGCAAGGCGATTTGTTCCTTTTGCACGCAGGCGACGATATGCAACAAGTTCCACGAAGATCGCAGTTACTGCCGAGAAAATCATCGAGACCACTAGAATTAAAAGCAAGACTAAAATGAGATGAACGCCATGGAGAGCCTCGTGGGAACTCGTGTAATGAAGCAGGTATTGAGAGACGATGACTGAACCGAAGGTTCCGATCATGAATATCTCAGAGTTGGCAAAGTTAATGAGACGCAACACGCCGTAGACCATGGTGTAACCAAGTGAAATCAGCACGTAAATCAGCCCTACAGCGGTTCCATTAAGGAGCAACTCCCAGAACTGACTCGTTACGACAGAGAAATTCATCCTTCTCATTTCAAATTCTCTAAAGTGCCTTGCGGCAAAATTTTTGAGGCTAACGTTCCGACGATTCTATCGTAAACCTTTGTTATGAGACTCGGGGCTGTATCGCATTAAACACACGACGCAACCCCGAGACTTTTACTTCACTTAGATCGCCCGAAGGGATCGTTACCTACTTTTTACTTGGCACCAACATATGTGATGACGCCATTCTTGACGAGGAAGCCTCCGATTGGAGCTCCACCGACTACATCACCGTAGCGACCGAACTTGATGGTAACGCCAGCCAATGTGGAGAAGGAGCTGGTGTTCAGACAGTTCTGAATAGCCGCGCGAGTTGTCGAGCCACTCTTAATGCATGTTAGAAATACGTTTGTCGCATCATATGTCGATACCACGTAGACATGAGAATCGGCTTTAGCGATAGCCTCACCGGTTGCCTTGGTGTAGGCAGCCTTCTGAGCTGCATTTGCAACAAGCGTGAAAGGTAGATCTGGGGCTGTAAGGCGAGCACCTTCGGCTGCAGCAGCACCAGCACCAGTAACAAAACCAGTGTTCAGTGTGCCGTCACCTGAGGCAAAAATACCTGTGTAGTTACCGAGTTTTAGAGCCTTAGCAAGAGCTGCAGCTTCTGGGTAGTACCCCGCGTAGATAACCACGTTTGCGCCAGATGCTTTGATCTTTGAAACTTCTGATGAGTAATCAGTTGTTCCTTTTGGCTGATGGCTATAGGCAACAGGAGTGATCTTCGAAGCTTTGAACTGTGGAGCCAAGTACTGCACAAGACCTGTTGAGTATGACTGAAGATCATCTACGACGTAGACCTTAGGTGAAGAAACACCTTCGATAGCCCACTTCACCAGTGATGTTCCTTGTAAAGAATCTGGTGGAACAACGCGGTGGAAGAATGGGAATCCATTATCGCGTGCTTTTGGATCGGTCAGTGTCACGCGAGTTGCTGACATTGAAACCATCGGGATACGCGCCGCTTTATAAGCGGGGAACGATGCGATGGATGCGCCTGAATAAGCCGCACCAATAATTCCTACAACGTTCTTATTCTGAGCGATACCCTGGGATACCGGACCAGCTACTGCTGGATCGCCCTGGTCATCTGCTTTGATAATTTTCACTTGAACTGATGGGTTTGACTGGTTGTACATTTCGACGGCAGTCAGGACTCCGTTGTACTGATCTTGACCCGTGAGAGCATCTGATCCAGTCAGTGGAGCTTGGAAGACAAGAGTTACTTCTTTAGTTGCTGCGCCAGCCGATGTTGTAGCAATACCGACCGAAAGGGCTACCGTTGCGGCAATTGCGATGCCGGACACTAGTTTTTTATTCATGTGGACCTTTCTTGATCATCTGAAACTTCCTGGAACAGGAAGAGCCAATACTAGACCAGAGGATAACAATCGCCAAACTTTAAGTGAATACATCGAGGCGTGTCAGGTAACGTTTAGATTACATTTTGACGCCGAATATCAGCTCTTTCTATCGTTTTCTGGAACTGCGTCGGGCGAGATAATCGCAAGCGCAACATCCTTCATGGACATGCGACGATCCATAGCTGTGCGCTGGATCCACGTAAAAGATTCTGGTTCTGACAGATTGAGAGTCTTCATCAGAATCCCCTTGGCTCGATCAACAACTTTCCGAGTCTCTAATCGTTCCTGCAGATCAGCAACCTCCCCTAACAGGGCTCGCTGTTCCCGATGCCGACTTACGGCAATTTCAATCGCTGGCATCAAATCAGAAATGCTGAATGGTTTAACCACGTAGGCCATAGCGCCAGCGTTTCTGGCTCGCTCAACTAGCTCCTTTTGACTAAATGCCGTCAACATCAAAACTGCCGATATTTCGATAATCTGCTCAGCCGCAGTGATTCCGTCCATCTCTGGCATTTTCACATCCAAGATTGCGATATCTGGTCGATGCTCCGTTGCGAGTTCAATTGCTTCAAGTCCATTGGTCGCTTCTGCAACAACCTGGTAACCAGCCTCTGTGAGCATTTCTACCAGATCCAAACGAATGATGGCTTCGTCTTCGGCCACCAAAATACGCAAAGGTCCTACTGGTGCGGGTGATGTAACTGTCATGTGCCTCGAGTCGGATTTGAACCGACACTGTGCGGATTTTGAGTCCGCCCTCTCTACCGTTGGAGTACCGAGGCTGAAGCCGAAAGTATAACCGCCTAGGTGCGGTAAGCGGCAGCCACTCCGTCAATCGCATCTCCGACGATATGCAGGCGGAGCGCATTTGTTGAACCAGGAATACCCGGAGGAGAGCCCGCCACAATCACCACAGAATTGCCACGAGAAACCCGACCAGAATCAACCAAAACTTTGTCAACAAGTTTCACCATCTCATCGGTTGCCCCAACTGTAGGCGTGATCATTGATTCCACACCCCATGACAAAGCCAATTGATTATAGACAGATACTTCAGGTGTTAACGCCAGGATTGGAATTCTTGACCGAAGCCTTGACATCCGCCGAGCGGAATCACCACTCTGTGTAAATGCCACCAAATACTTTGCGCCTAAGGTTTGGGCAACTTCCACAGCGGCCTTGGTGATGGTTCCACCTTTAGTTGTTGGTGTGTGCCCCAGAGGCGCAATCTGTTCCAACATAGCTTCTTCAGTGCGCGCAATGATTCGAGCCATCGTTGCAACAGCTTCGATCGCAAAGGCCCCAACCGATGTTTCTCCAGAGAGCATTAATGCATCTGCACCATCAAGAACAGCATTTGAACAATCTGTAGCCTCTGCTCTGGTTGGCGTTGAATTAGAAATCATTGAATCTAACATTTGGGTAGCAACAATTACGGGCTTAGCTGCAGCTCGTGACAAAACTATGCATCGCTTTTGCACAATTGGTACTTCTTCAATCGGCATTTCTACCCCTAGATCACCGCGAGCAACCATGATTCCATCGAATGCTTTAATAATTTCTTCTAGGTTGTCAACTGCCTGGGGTTTTTCTATCTTTGCAATTACAGGTCTACGGATACCGACTTCGTCCATAATTTTATGAACGTCGTCAATATCTTTGGCGCTTCGTACAAAAGATAGCGCAATAAAATCTGCTCCAGCCCGCAAGCCCCAGCGTAGATCATCCATATCCTTTTCAGAGAGCGCAGGCACAGATACGGCTACACCCGGCAGATTTATACCTTTATTGTTGCTAACAAATCCGGGTTGGATCACTGTGGTTTCGACATTAGCTCCACGCACCTCATTGACCTGCAAGGTAACTTTTCCGTCATCGATCAGAATTCGATCCCCTGGCTTGCAGTCCTGAGCCAGTCCTTTGTACGTCGTCCCACATATTTCCTTTGTGCCCTCAACATCATCGGTTGTTATTGTGAAAATATCACCACGCAAAAGTTCGTGTGGACCATCCTTAAATCTAGCTAATCGAATCTTCGGTCCTTGCAAGTCAACCAATATCGCTACAGGAACCCCTGCCTCAGTTGCAGCAGATCTGACCAGATCTAGGCGCTTCTGATGTTCGTCATGTCCCCCGTGCGAAAGATTAAGACGAGCCATGTTCATCCCTGCTGCTATTAACTCCTTAATTTTTTCTGGAGATTCCACAGCAGGACCCATGGTGCATACGATTTTCGCTCTGCGCATTTTTTAAGCCTAAGCCATTTCTACCTGGTGATCGCACTAATTTAGTGCAGGATGTTTCTCGTGCAGGATGTTTAATTAGGAGAACTTTTCCCCGCAATTAAACAGTAAGTGAACGCGATGTTGGTTCGATTGGCGCGGTGAGTTGAGTTTCTCCCATCAAGAATTCATCTACACCAGCTGCGGCGCTGCGACCTTCCGCAATTGCCCACACAATGAGTGATTGACCCCGGCCAGCGTCACCACATACAAAGATTCCTTCTTCGCTCGTGCAAAAATTATCGTCGCGTTTAACGTTTCCACGATTATCTAGCTCTAGCTCTAGTTGGGCAATTAACTCAGATTTTTCTGGACCTAAAAATCCCAGAGCTAAGAAGACTACATCCGCAGGAATTTCACGCTCAGAGCCTGGTACTTTCTCAAATTTACCATTTACCATCTCTGTTTCAACCAGTTTCAGCGCCCTCAGATTCCCATCAGAATCCCCCAGGAATTCTTCAGTGGATACAGCAAAGAGTCGCTCTCCTGCTTCTTCATGAGCACTGCTGACTCGATAAATCATCGGATATGTTGGCCATGGCTGATCCGAAGAGCGCTCTTCTGTTGGCCTTGGCATAATTTCTAATTGTGTAACACTTGCCGCTCCCTGGCGGATAGCAGTGCCCAGGCAATCTGCACCAGTGTCACCTCCGCCCAGAATCACAACGTGTTTATCTTTTACATTGATTGGTTCAGTCCCGATGGAGGCAATAGAACTCTCTGTATCTAATTCGCTCAAAGCTTCTTTGTTGCCCCATGGCAGGTATTCCATAGCTTGATACACGCCTTTAAGCTCCCGGCCCGGCGCAGGTAAATCACGCCAATTGGTAGCGCCTACCGCTAACACGATTGCATCATATTTGAGGCGGAGCTCTTGTCCAGTAATGTCAACGCCAACGTTCACACCGGTCCTAAAGCGGGTTCCTTCGCCTTCCATTTGTGCGATTCGTCGGTCAACGATCGATTTTTCCATTTTGAATTCCGGGATCCCGTATCGGAGCAATCCCCCAATACGATCACCCCGTTCATATACCGCCACAGTATGGCCGGCACGGGTGAGTTGTTGCGCAGCCGCGAGTCCTGCTGGACCAGAACCGATCACGGCAATCGTTTTGCCAGTAAGTCGATCTGGTGGAAGTGGGGTAACCAATCCATTACTAAATGCTTCTTCGATCGTGCGAAGTTCTACTTGCTTAATGGTGACTGGATCGCCGTCAATTCCAATGACGCACGCCGTCTCACAGGGAGCCGGACAGAGACGGCCAGTAAATTCAGGAAAGTTATTTGTAGCATGTAACCGATCTATGGCCTCTGCCCGTTCGCCCCGCCAAATCAACTCATTCCATTCCGGAATCAGATTAGCCAGTGGGCATCCTTGGTGGCAGAAAGGAATTCCACAGTCCATGCAACGCCCAGCTTGCTTCTGTAATTCAGCAAAAGGCTGTTCTTGATAAACCTCTTTCCAATCACGTATGCGTACATCAACTGGTCGCCGTTTTGGTGTCTGCCGTTCTGTTGTTAAAAATCCCTTTGGATCAGCCACGAGTCGCCTCCATTACCGCTTCGTCAACGTTAATTCCTTCTCGTTCCGCTTTTTCCATCGCGGCTAGAACGCGTGCATAATCCCTAGGCATCACAAGCGACATTCGCTCGCTGTTCGTATTCCAGTCAAGAAGTAGCGAATGCGCAACACTAGAACCAGTCTCGGCATAAAAACGTGAGATGAGATCGTGCGCCTGGGTAGATCTTTCCGGGGATAATGGCAACACATCTACCATCTCATAATTAACCAAGCCTTCCTGCAAATCCAAGACGTACGCAACGCCACCAGACATTCCTGCGGCAAAGTTTCTCCCGGTTACGCCCAAAATCATGGCGATACCACCGGTCATGTATTCGCAGCCATGATCTCCGATTCCTTCAACCACTGCCACGGCACCAGAATTGCGCACACAGAAGCGCTCACCAACAATTCCTCTGATAAATATTTCTCCACCAGTCGATCCGTAGCCGATGACATTGCCGGCAATCACATTCTGCTCTGATGCGAAAGAGGCTTTTTCGTCTGGCCTAATAATTACACGACCACCAGAAAGTCCTTTTCCAACGTAGTCGTTGCTATCACCATACAACCGAATCGTTAGACCTTTTGGAATGAAGGCTCCTAAAGATTGGCCCGCCGATCCGTGCAGAGAGACATCGATCGTGTCATCAGGAAGGCCCGATCCACCATACAACCGAGTAATTTCTGCTCCGAGCATGGTTCCCACAGTCCGATTTACATTGCGAACTGGTAGCTCTAACCGGACAGCTTCGCCTCGCACCAGCGCCGGTTCAGCTAAAGCAATCAATTCATTATCGAGCGCGGCGGCTAGTCCATGATCTTGGCTCTGAGTATTTTTGCGAGGCCCCGCAAAGATCGGCGCTTTGAGCAACGGAGCTAGGTCTAGACCGTTCGCCTTCCAATGATCAACCGCATCTCGAGTATCCAAAAGTTCTACTTGGCCGATCGCATCCTCTAATGAGGTGAAGCCTAACTGCGCCAAAATTTCTCGAACTTCTTCGGCAATATATTCAAAGAAAGTTTCCACAAATTCTGGTTTACCTGAAAATCTCTTTCGTAGTTCTGGATTCTGAGTCGCAACTCCTACGGGACAGGTATCTAGGTGACAGACTCGCATCATGACGCATCCAGAAACCACGAGTGGAGCGGTTGCAAAACCAAATTCTTCAGCACCCAACAGGGCTGCGATGACGACATCCCGACCAGTCTTCATTTGGCCATCAACTTGAACAACGACTCGGTCTCGCAAGCCATTGAGCATCAACGTCTGTTGCGTTTCCGCAAGGCCTAATTCCCAGGGAGCGCCAGCATGTTTCAGTGATGTCAGCGGAGATGCGCCCGTTCCACCGTCGTGACCAGAAATTAAAATAACATCCGCATGAGCTTTGGAAACTCCAGCGGCAACGGTTCCGACACCCACTTCCGCAACAAGTTTTACGTGGATACGAGCATCCTTGTTCGCATTTTTTAAATCATGAATCAACTGCGCCAGATCCTCAATCGAGTAGATATCGTGATGTGGTGGCGGAGAAATCAATCCAACGCCAGGTGTCGAATATCGAACAGCGGCGATCCATGGATAGACCTTATTTCCGGGTAGTTGACCACCTTCGCCGGGTTTAGCACCTTGCGCCATTTTGATTTGAATATCATCCGCATTTACTAAATATTCACTCGTCACCCCAAAACGACCCGAGGCAACCTGTTTAATAGCAGAGCGCTTGGAATCTCCGTTGGCTTCTCTCTGATTTCTAGCTGGGTCTTCCCCACCTTCACCGGTATTAGATTTACCACCGAGTCGATTCATGGCAATAGCTAAGGTTTCGTGCGCCTCGCTCGAGATCGAACCATAAGACATGGCCCCGGTCGCGAAGCGTTTGATAATTTCTGAAGCAGGTTCCACTTCATCGATAGAGATCGCGGGACGTACCCCATCCTTTAATGTGAACAGGCCCCGAAGCGTCATCAAATTCTTTGATTGGTCATCGACTAGCGAGGTGTATTGTTTAAAAATATCAAAGCGCTTAGTACGAGTAGCGTGTTGCAATTTAAAAACTGTTTCAGGGTTGAACAAGTGCGGTTCACCCTCTCTGCGCCATTGGTATTCGCCACCAATTGGCAACTTCTTGGTACCGGGCACTTCCCCCATGGGTGGATAAGCTACGTGATGACGCTTCACGGTTTCTTCTGCGAGCGCATCTAACGAAACCCCGCCAAGTCTAGAAGTTAGTCCTGTGAAATATTCATCGACCAACTCTTGTGAAAGTCCGATCGCCTCAAAAACCTGGGCTCCGTGATAAGAAGCGATCGTAGAAATTCCCATCTTCGACATCACCTTGAGTACACCTTTTCCTAGCGACTTAATAAGGTTTGCCACAGCTTTTTCTGGAGTAATGCCAGTGATGACACCTTGGCGGACCAAATCTTCTGCGCTTTCCATCGCTAAATAAGGATTTACCGCAGATGCACCAAATCCTACGAGCAAGGCGACGTGATGCACTTCTCGGACCTCGCCACTTTCGACCAGCAGACTCACCTGTGTCCTAGTTTTTTCGCGGATCAGATGATGGTGTACTGCCGCCGTCATCAAGAGTGAAGGAATCGGGGCTTCTTCACTATCGCCATCTCTGTCAGACAAAATAATAATTCGAGCACCATCGACAATTGCCTGAGAAACTTCTTGTCTTATCGCTTCAAGGCGATCTTTGAGAGCTTCGCCTCTACCCAAAATCGGAAAGAGACCACGAACAACGTGGCTTTGAAAATTAGGATGCTCGCCATCCGCGTTGACGTGAATGATTTTGGCCAGTTCGTCGTTATCGATTACAGGAAAATCTAAGGCGATTTGTTGACAGGAACTCTCAGTTGGATCAAGGAGGTTTCCTTCCGATCCAATGGTTTGACTCAAGCTAGTTACCAATTCTTCTCTGATTGCATCAAGAGGTGGATTTGTCACTTGTGCAAACAACTGTGCAAAGTAATCAAAGAGCAGTCGGGGACGGGTTGAAAGTGCGGCTATCGGCGTATCAGTTCCCATGGAACCCAGCGGCTCCGCACCATTTTTAGCCATAGGGGCCAGGATGATTCGCAACTCTTCCTCCGTGTAACCAAAGGCCCGCTGGCGCCGCAATACTGATGAGTGGGGATAAATAATGTGTTCGCGCGAAGGCAGGTCCTCTAATCGGATGATTCCCTTTGTCAGCCATTCTCCATAAGGATTCAATGCTGCCAACGAATCCTTAATTTCACTATCTTCGATAATGCGTCCTTCTGCGATATCCACTAAGAACATGCGCCCGGGTTGCAGGCGTCCTTTGCGAACAATCTTCTCCGATGGAATATCTAAGACACCTACTTCTGATGCCAGAACAACGAGACCATCATCAGTTACCCAGAATCTAGAAGGCCGCAATCCATTCCTATCGAGCACTGCACCGACCTGAAGGCCATCGGTAAAAGTTACGCAAGCTGGGCCATCCCATGGCTCTATCAAAGAAGAATGGTAGGAATAAAAATCACGACGCTCCTGCGGCATGGTTGTTTGATTTTCCCATGCTTCAGGGATCATCATCAAAATTGAGTGAGGCAAGGATCGACCAGTGAGATAGAGAAGCTCTAAAACTTCGTCGAAAGAGGCTGAGTCACTTCCCGAATTATCAATAATTGGGAAAAGTCGGGAGATGTCACCGTCAATAAGCGGAGTAGCTAGCAAGGCTTCCCTAGCTCTCATCCAGTTACGATTTCCGCGGACAGTATTGATTTCGCCGTTGTGGGCGATGTAGCGGTAAGGATGTGCTAACGGCCATGAAGGAAATGTGTTGGTCGAGAATCGAGAATGCACCAGCGCCAACGTCGATTTCACCAGCTCATTTGATAGGTCTGGAAAAAAATCTTCTAGCTGTCCCGTAGTTAACATTCCCTTGTACACGATTGTGCGTGAAGAAAGTGATGGGAAATAGATTGGAAGCGCGTGCTCTACCCGCTTGCGAAAGCTAAAGGCCAATCGATCTAACGCAAGGTCCGATTCGTTCTTCTTCCCTGCTATAAATATTTGTACAAATTTGGGCATAACGGAGAGCGCTGTTGTACCTAACGAAGAATCATCCGTAGGGAGTTGTCGCCAGCCCAAGATGGTGACATTTTCTTCTGCTGCGATACCGATAATAGCCGGCAGATCATCAAAGTCGTGATCAATAAAAGCGATACCTGTCGCATAATGACCCGCCTGCGGCAATGGGAAATCAACAACAGTGCGATAAAAATCATCAGGTACGCAGATAAGAATTCCTGCGCCATCTCCGCTATCAGGTTCTGCTCCGGAAGCGCCACGATGTTCCAAATTGCGAAGCGCCGTCAAGGCCTGCGAAACGATCGCATGGGTTGGCACCTTATTGAGCGTCGCAATCATCGCTACACCGCAGGCGTCATGCTCTTCAGATGGGCTATATAGACCTTGAGCTGAAGGCACAGAAGAAAATAAAGTCACGATCGCTCCCCAAGAACGGTCGGGACGTCAATGGCCCAACATACACAGAAAAAACAACTGAATGAATTGGCTCAAGTCTATCAATGAGAGGAGAAAGAAGCATCCCGATCTATATATGTGCCAGCGACCCAATTCCCGCCGTGATCGCCATACCTAAACCACCACCTATTAGTACCCGCAACACCGTGCGAATAAGTGGGGAACCAGCCAACCGGGAGGCGATAGAGCCAGTGCCAGCCAAACCTAGGACCGCAAAGAGAATAATCAGAACGATTTTCTGATGAGTCGAACCGACTAAAGCCCCAAGTAAAGGAATCAAACCCCCGATGGCGAAGCTAATTGCCGAAGCTATGGCCGCAGTCATGGGGCGAGCCTTGTTCTCCTCAAAATGCCCTAATTCGTCACGCAAATGAGCTTCCAAGGCATCTTTCTCGCTCAAAGTCTGAGCGACCTGCTCTGCCAGCTCGCGCGGCAATCCACGTTCAACATAGATCTGAGTCAGCTCTTCTAGTTCGCCTTCAGGGTCGATTTGGAGGTGCTCAATTTCCATGAGGCGATCAGATTCCTCGATATCTGCCTGTGACTGGACAGAGATATATTCACCGACCGCCATCGACATAGACCCGGCGGCTATTCCTGCTAATCCGGCGACTCCAAGCAAATCTGATTTTCCAGCCGCCGCAAATCCGATTAACAATGATGCGTTGGACACCAATCCATCATTTGCGCCTAAGACCGCTGCTCGCAACCACCCCGCTTTGCTACCACGGTGGTGCTCATTGCGTTTGTAAACTTCTTCCAATGCCATGTCGAGAGTCTAGCAATCAGTCGGACTTGTAGTCGGCATAAAGCTGTCGCCGCCAAATGAAAAGCAGCGAAATAATCAGGGAAATCGACGCAACCCAGTCGTTAAGCCTGATACCGAAAATGTGATGCGCAGAATCTATTCGTAACGCTTCAATCCAGATTCGACCTAGCGAATAGCTGGCTACATAGGCCAAAAAAATACTTCCCGGTTTGAGCACTTTTATTAAAGGCGCCTTAACCAGAATCAGCGCTACAAGAAGACACCAAAGGGATTCGTAAAGGAAGGTCGGATGAAAAGTAGAAAAGCTTTCATACCCTCCTGGCCGCTTATTGCTTGGAATTGAGAGAGCCCAAGGCACCGTGGTTGGTCCCCCAAAAAGCTCTGCATTAAACCAATTGCCCAAACGACCAATCGCCTGCGCGACCAATATTCCCGGCGCAAGCGCATCTAGCGCAGTGGCGAAATCCACAGATCTGGGTCTTTTGCGATAGAAAACAAAGGCGGTTAAAACCCCTAATGCCACGGCCCCCCAGATTCCCATGCCGCCTTCCCATATTTTGAAGGCGTTGGCGAAATCACCATGCGATCCCTGAGTACTCTGGTCTCCAAAATATAGTTCCGGCGTCGTGATCACATGATAAAGACGACCACCAATGATTCCAGCAGGTATCACATAAATTGCTAAATCAAAGAGCTCTGAACTCAATCCACCGGCAGCGCGATAGCGACCAGCCCCAATTTTTAACGCAACCACAATTCCTAACAAAATGAAGAGCGCATAAAAATGAACAGTCAGCGGACCCAACTCAACCGAAGATACTGACGGAGTTGGGATAAAACGCTGGAGCAGAATTTACTTGACGCCTGCTGCTTTGAAGAGATTTTTCAATCCAGCCAAGTTCAGTTGGTCTTGCGGCGGAATTGGTTTGCCATTGAGCAAGATGGTTGGCGTGGAGTTAATGTTCTTGGCAGCAGCATCAGTTTCCACATTAGTTGCCCACGTGGTGTACTGGCCGGTGTTGATACAGGTATCAAACTTGGCAGAGGTTATCCCAATCGAATGTCCGATCAGCGCCAGTTTTTCATTAGTCCAGTAACCAGAATTCTCAGCCGTTGGTTGATTTTGATACAGAGCCATGTGGTATTCCAAGAACTTGTCCTGATCCGAGGCGCAGGCCGATGCAGCGGCAGTGAGAGCTGACTCTGGGCCAAGAATTGTAATTGGGTGGAAGACAACATGCATTTTCTTGGCACGAACCAAACTGTTGATGTAGTTGCCATTCACCGCTTCAAAGTTGCGGCAATTAGGGCATTGATAATCTTCGTAGACGTCAAGCTTGACAGGGGCCTTGGGATTAAAAGAGATTCCATATCCTTCCGATACTGACACATCAGAAGGTAAAGCCGCATGAGTGTTGGTGCGATTTTTAGCGAGTGCACTTCCTGCTCCTGCGAGCACGACCAAGAGAATCATCCCGATCACCAAATTACGAGTGCCGTTATCTTTGCCTTTGCTTTTCCCTGCAGGACTTCCTTTTTTGGCCTTATCGGTGCTCTTTTTCTTTTGTTCCGGCTCGTTCTTCTTCTCTGTCACGATATCTCCCTTATCCTTCGCTGATCTCTTCCGGTATTCTATCAATCCCAAACTTTCCCCGTGGGAACCGATACAAGTAGCCAGCAACGAGCACTAACCCAAGGTCTCTTAACATTTCTGCAAGATATATACCCGGATGGACCTTCCCGTCAGCGGATACTCCCCCATAACCAAAACATCCGCAGTTGATGGCTAATTTTCGAGCCCATGCCTGCCCGATAGCGATGATAAAAATCAGCATGAGCCCGCCGCCTGCCAGGGCTGAATACCGCACCCAGATTCCCAAAATAAGCATCAACGCTATGCCAATTTCTATCCAGGGTAGCGAGTAGCCAAAAATATTAGCCAACCCCGTTGGAAGTAGACGGTAAACGCGAACTGATGCTGCAGCTTGAGCAGAATTTGTTGTTTTCAAGTATCCCGCAACCAGCAACACGCCACCTAAAAGTAATCGGGCGAAAAGAGTGATCCACGGGGCTACTGCGGCGTGGCTAATTCTCTTCATACCGACGGGTCCTCACCTTCGTTAAGAACGTTCCACGGAGTCCGCGCACCAGGTTCATATCTCTTAGATATTCCTCTGCGCAGGAGTCGAATAGAAAAGAAACTAAATCCCAGAAATAGCAACCCAATGGTTAGTAACTTTACAATTATCATGTCGTTTCAGCAATCGGAATAGAGCGATGAAAACATGTTCTCTCTCCGGTATGACAAGCAGCACCTACTTGTTCAACTTTAATCACCAGCGCATCGCCATCGCAGTCATAAGAAATATCAATCAGTTTTTGTGTGTGCCCAGAACTTTCACCTTTGCGCCACAAGGAATTACGACTTCGGCTCCAATACGTAACCTGCCCAGTTTCTAAAGTTTGAAGTAACGCTTCCTGATTCATCCAGGCCAGCATCAGGACTTCGTTAGTGGTGGCATCTTGGGCGATTGCCGCGACTAGCAGGTGCTCCGCAAAGTGTTGTGAGATTTCTGGTGGGATCTGCATAGCTATATTGTGCCGTACCTGGCCTACAGGCGGACGGTATATCCGGCTCCAGCTAAGTACGTTTTAACTTCCGGAATCGTAAACGTTCCAAAATGAAAGACGCTTGCAGCCAAGAGTGCATCCGCTCCTGCGGTCAGAGCGGCGCCAAAGTCAGCTAACTTTCCGGCTCCCCCGCTAGCGATCAACGGAACCTGGGTAATGTCCCTAGCTTGCCGAATCATTTCTACGTCATAACCCGATCGAGTGCCATCGGCATCCATCGAATTCAAAAGGATTTCTCCGACCCCCCTGCTAGTAGCCTCTTCAATCCAAAGAAAAGCATCCACTCCTGTGCTATTTCGGCCCCCATGAGTTGTTACTTCGAAACCTGAAGGGGTTTTTGCACGCCGAGCATCCACAGACAAGACCAATACTTGATCGCCGAAACGGTCCGCAATCTCGTTAATCAATTGTGGACGAATAATCGCAGCGGTATTAACCCCTACCTTATCGGCACCAGCGCGGAGGAGTTGATCAACATCAGCAGTGGATCGGATGCCACCACCCACAGTCAATGGTATGAAAACTTGCTCAGCTGTCCTAGAAACTATGTCCAAGGTAGTGGATCGTTCTTGGACTGAGGCAGAAATATCAAGAAATGTTAATTCATCCGCTCCGGCGTCGCCGTAAACCTTTGCCAGTTCCACAGGGTCACCCGCATCAACTACATTCAGAAAATTAACGCCTTTAACAACTCTGCCTGCAGCCACGTCTAGACAAGGAATAATGCGTTTTGCGAGTGTCATGCGGATGTCACTCGAATTGCTTCACCCAAAGTGAAAGCGTTGGCATAGAGTGCTTTTCCGACAATAGCCCCTTCAACACCAATCTCTGTGAGCGCTCTCAAATCCTGCAAGTCCTTCAAACTAGAAATTCCACCACTTGCAACAATCGGCCGATCTGTCGCCGCACAAACTTCTCGAAGTAAATCAAAATTTGGGCCGTTCAGCGTTCCGTCTTTGGCTACATCCGTAACGATATATCTAGAACATCCATCGGCATCTAATCTTTTAATTGTTTCGAATAAGTTACCACCCGCTTTTGTCCAGCCTCTTGCCGCCAAAGCATGTCCCCTGACATCAAGTCCCACCGCAATGCGATCGCCGTATTCAGAAATCACTCTGGCGGTCCAATCAGGATTTTCGAGAGCAGCCGTCCCCAGATTTACACGTGCACAACCAGTACTCAGAGCGCGTCGCAGACTTTCGTCATCACGAATTCCACCGGAAAGTTCCACCTGCAGTTCTACGCTTTTAATGACTTCCTCTAATACATCAGTGTTTTTGCCCAATCCAAAGGCGGCATCAAGATCTACCAGATGAATCCATTCTGCTCCATGTGCAGCGAACTCCTTGGCCACCTCTAGTGGCAATCCATAGGTGGTCGTTGCCCCCAGTTCTCCTTGCACTAATCGAACAGCTCGACCATCTTTAACGTCGATAGCAGGGAGAAGCTCTAATTTTTTGTCCATGACATGAGTCTCCTAGAAGCCCGAAATCCAATGTGTAATCAATTGCCCACCAGCTACGCCACTCTTTTCTGGATGGAATTGAACTGCACTGACAGCTCCTTGTTCAACTGCGGAAAGAAAAGGTTCTCCGTATTCGGTCCAAGAATTAACTGCTCCCGAAACAGGTTTTTTTGCGGCAAACGAATGAACAAAATAGAAAGATTGATCGTGAATACCTTGGAAGAGCCGTGAATCAGTTGGTGATTCAACCGTGTTCCACCCAATGTGAGGCAGTATCGGTGCATCAATCCGGTCTACAGATCCCTCTAAAATGCCTAACCCTGAGTGCCCGCCTTTTTCTGATCCAGATTCAAAAAGAATCTGCATCCCGACACAGATTCCTAAAATAGGTTTACCGGCGTTAGCTCTCTCTTTAATGATGAGGTCACCGCGAACCGAAAGAAGCTGCTCCATGCAGGCACCAAAAGCACCAACTCCTGGAACAACGAGTCCATCGCTTGCCTGACACAGATCTGGATCAGCAGTGACTACGGTTTCATGGCCCAACAACGAACCGGCGAGCGCAAAGGCTCGTTCGGCAGAACGGAGGTTACCGGAGCCATAATCCAAAATTGCTATCAAAGAACACCCTTTGTTGATGGGATTCCGACTACTCGATCATCGATCGATACAGCTTCGCGGAGTGCGCGCGCCACGGCCTTAAACTGTGCTTCAAATACGTGATGAGCATTGCGCCCCTCGAGAACACGGATATGAAGCGCAATTCTGGCTTCAGCCACAATGGATTCCCAGATATGACGTCCTAGCGTGGTATCGAAAGTACCGATCAGTTCGACAATTTCTGGTTGGCGATGAACTAAATATGGTCGCCCGGATAAATCCACGGCCGCCTGAACAAGGACCTCATCTAGAGGCACCATTGCATCACCAAAACGACGTATGCCAACTTTTTCCCCAAGCGCCTCCCTGAGTGCTTGCCCCAGGGCAAGCGATGTATCTTCGACCGTGTGATGGGAATCGACATCCACGTCACCGGTCGTATGTACCGTCAAATCAAATCCTGCATGCCTACCTAACTGAGAGAGCATATGTTCAAAGAAAGGGACGCCAGTCTGAATATCTATGACTCCCGAACCATCCAGGTTTAATTCAACTCGTACATCAGATTCTTTGGTTACTCGACTTACTATGGCTACTCGTGCATTGCTCATACTTCGTCCTTTGCTTCCTCGGTGTCCTTTGCTTCCTCGGTAATCTCTTTAAGTGCTTCAATGAATCTGTCATTCTCTGCTGGTGTCCCCATTGTGACACGTAGATATCCTCGTAGCCCCACATCTCTAATCAAAATTCCTTTATCTAAGAACGCTTGCCATACAACAGCTGCTTCTTCTGTAAATCCTGAAAAGAGTAAAAAATTGGCGGAGCTAGGTAGTGGCTTCAAGCCGACATCTTCTAGTGCAGATTTAATTCGATCCCGCTCTGAAATCAGCACCTGAATTTCCGATTGCATTTCTTCCGTGAAATCCAATGCGACCTCTGCAGCGGCTTGTGTCAGCGAACTTAGGTGATAAGGAAGACGGGTCAGCAACGCTGCATTGACAACTGGTGGCTTAGCAACAAAATAACCAGTTCTAGCGCCCGCAAAAGCGAATGCCTTGCTCATGGTCCGAACAACGACCACATGAGGGTAATCCGCCAAAAGCGAGACCGCTGACGGTTCTTCCGAAAATTCGGCGTAGGCTTCATCAACAATTAACAAAGCACCAACCGAACCAGTTGCTTCAGCGATTTCTCGGATATCAGCGATGGGAGTAAGCGTTCCCGAGGGATTATTGGGAGTAGTGATAACCACTAATTGTGGCGACTTTTCCCGAATCAATTTTATTGCGTGTGGCACCACAATACTAAAGTCACCATGCCGTGTCCCGGCTAACCATGGCGTCTTGGTAATTTGCGCAATGAGCGGATGAACCGAATAGGACGGAGTGAAACCGATCGCCAGCTGATCTGGACCACCGCAGGCAAGAAAAATCGTTTGTAAAATTTCGTTGGAGCCGTTCGCTGCCCAAACATTTTCAGAGGAAACCTCTACGCCGGTAGTGGACTGAATATATTGAGCGAGCTTGCTTCGTAGCGCAATGGCATCGCGATCTGGATATCGGTTGAGATTCGAAACCACGTGAGCGAGCCGTTCAGTAATCGCCGTAACGACCTGCGCTGGCAGCGAGAAGGGATTCTCGTTGGTGTTAAGCGCCACAACGTCGTTTATTTGGGGTGCGCCGTATGGATTTATATTTCTGAGTTCGGGGCGGAGCGGTAGCCAGTAAGGCCATTGTGATTGGACCATTTAGGTATTCTCCTCGAATCGTGCACTGATCGCTTCGCCGTGCGCCGGAAGATCTTCAGCATTGGCCAACGTGATGACTGTCGCGGCAATCTGCCGAAATGCAGTTTCGTCATATTCGACAAAATTCACTCCACGCAAAAACGTTTGCACAGATAATCCACTCGAATGGCATGCGCATCCACCAGTGGGTAGTACGTGATTTGAACCAGCTGAATAGTCCCCAAGCGAGACGGGCGCAAACCGGCCAAGAAAAACTGCGCCAGCATTTCGAATTTTGCTCGATACTCCAGAAAGATCTGCGACCTGAATTTCAAGATGCTCCGCCGCATAACCGTTAATAACTTCCACGCCTTGATCTATTGAATCGACAAGGACGATAGCCGATTGTTGCCCGGATAACGACTGTCTAATTCGATCAGAATGTTTAGTGGCGGCAACCCTGGTTTGCAAGCTAGCCCTCACGCCCGCAGCTAGTTCTATAGAGGGCGTCACCAATACAGCGGAAGCATGCACATCATGTTCTGCTTGGCTTATCAAATCTGAAGCGACTTCTATTGCATTAGCAGTGTGGTCAGCCAAAATAGCAATCTCTGTTGGACCGGCCTCCGAATCAATTGCGATTATGCCCCGCAGTGCTCGCTTTGCAGCTGCGACATAAATATTTCCAGGACCCGTGACGGTATCGACAGGTTCGCATAGTCCATCGACACCATAAGCGAACATGGCAATCGCCTGAGCTCCACCAACAGCATAAACTTCTGTTATTCCAAGAAGGGCACAGGTGGCCAAAATTGTGGGATGTGGTAACCCTGAATACTGGCTCTGTGGCGGTGAGGCCAATGCAATACTTTGGACTCCAGCAATCTGTGCGGGAAGAACATTCATGACAACCGAGCTGGGATAAACGGCGTTTCCACCAGGAACATAAAGACCGACTCGATCCACTGGAATCCATTTGTGCGTGACCACGCCGCCGGAAATTACTTGAGTCGAATGCGGTTGGCGCAGTTGGTCCATATGAACTTTACGCACATGCTCGATGGCGAGTTCCAATGCGGCACGAACGACAGGGTCGAGTTGGAGCAATGCGTTATTAATTGCTTCAATAGGCACTCGGATATGGTCGGGAGCCACTCCGTCAAATTCTGCTGCCAAATCTTTAAGAGTATTTTCATCCCCGGCCTTGACCCGATCGAGGATCGGGATGACGATGCCCATGACGCTGTCGATGTCAACAACTGCCCTAGGAATTACTTTTTTGGCTTGCGCCCTAGTCAGTTTTTTGCCCCTAAGGTCAATCTCAGGAATTTCGATATTCGGGTTCATAGTCCTTTTGACCTCATCATATTTTTGAACAATTGAATCTAAGTAGGTGTATTCGGGAAGTCTAAACCATCGAACCAAAGGTTCTAGCCCAGTTCAATGAACTAGGAGACGAGACAATCAGGCCCAAGCACGGATTTTAGATCAGCGCTCAAGCTCGGGGATGATGTCACTCTCAATTCGTCATCAATCTTCATAACCAACCCTTTGGCACCATCATCTAGTCGTAGATGCACTTCCCTGGTCCCTGGATGGGAACGAAGTATCTCTTTCATTCGGTCGACCAGCGGAGCGGTCACCCGGGCCGAATCAATGCTTATCACCAGAGGTCCAATTGGCCCTGTGGCAACATCCAGCGTGGTCAACTCCAGTGCCGAGATGCGTAGGGTTTCTTCCCGTCTATCGACCCTGGCACGAATCACCACTAAACGATCTTCGAGCATGTCCATGGCATGTGCTTGGTATGTGTTGGCATAAAAAGAGATATCGACCGCACCCTCTAAATCTTCGATCGAAACAATTGCCCAAGAAGTCCCTTGTCGAGAAATTTTCCGTTGAACTTGGGTGATTAAACCCCCTAGGCGAATTACCTGATCGTGCCCCACGGAATCTTCCTTCACCTCCGACAACGGCATATCTACCGCTGCTCGCAAGATATGTTCCACGCCAAAGAGTGGATGATCGGAAACGTACAACCCAAGCATCTCTCGTTCGTACGCCAAAAGGAGGTTTTTATCCCACTCCCCTTCTGGAATATCGAGCTTCACTGATTCATTTTCTGAAATCTCATTTTCAGATGGCGCCGACGCCGAACCGAAGAGATCAAATTGTCCAATCGCTTCTGCTCGTTTTACCTCGGTAATTGAGTCAATGGCTTCTAAATAGATCATCATCAGGCCCCGCCTAGAGGATCCAAGTGAGTCAAATGCGCCACCTTTGATCAATGATTCAATTGTCTTTTTATTGCAGACATGTTGATCAACTTTTGACAAGAAATCGCCAAAAGATACGAACTTACCTTTTGATTCACGGTTTGCAGTGATGGACTCAACAACATTTTCTCCAACATTGCGAATTGCTGTTAATCCGAAACGAATATCGCCATCGATCGGCGTGTAGTCAGATGCTGAAGCGTTAACATCTGGCAACAGAACTCTAATTCCCATTCGACGACATTCGTTCAAATAGAGCGCGCTCTTGTCTTTATCGTCTCGTATTGATGTCAATAGCGCCGCCATATATTCTGTCGGATAATTTGCCTTTAAATATGCAGTCCAATATGAGACCAAACCATATCCGGCTGAGTGCGCCCGATTAAATGCGTAATCCGAAAATGGGATCAATGTTTCCCACAGTTTTGTTATTGCTCCTTTTCCAAAACCATTCTCCGTCATTCCACTTTCAAAGTTCACATATTCTTTATCCAGAATATCTTTATTCTTTTTACCCATGGCTTTTCTGAGTAGATCTGCGCGACCTAACGAGAAGCCCGCTACCTTTTGAGCAATAGCCATTACTTGCTCTTGATAAACAATCAGTCCGTAGGTGTCACCCAAGATTTCCGCTAACGGTTCTGACAATTCTTCATGGATCGGTTCGACCGGCTTTCGATTATTTTTACGATCAGCATAATCGGTGTGGGAATTTTCCCCCATGGGACCTGGTCGATAGAGAGCGATAACTGCCGATATATCTTCGAAAGAGTTGGGAGCCATCAGTCGAAGTAGATCGCGCATCGGAGCACCATCAAGTTGAAAAACTCCCAATGTGTCACCCCGGGCAAGCAAGGCAAATGTCTTCTCATCATCAAGCGTTAATGTCGAAAGATCCAGATCAATCCCTTTATTTTCCTTAATGTTGATCAAGCAGTCATCTAGAACAGAAAGATTGCGAAGACCTAAGAAATCCATCTTAAGCAATCCGATTGCTTCACAAGCTCCCATATCAAACTGAGTAATAATCGCACCATCAGCTTCTCTGCGATGTATCGGAATAACATCCAGCAATGGTTCTTTACTGAGGATGACGCCAGCAGCATGTACGCCCCATTGTCGCTTTAGACCTTCAAGTCCCAATGCCGTATCAATTATTTTTTTAGCATCATGGTCGGAGTCGTAGAGTGATCGTACTTCATTTGCTTCCGCATATCGTTCATTTTTAGGATCAAATATCCCTGCAAGGGTGATGTCCTTGCCCATAATTGTCGGTGGTAGCGCTTTGGTAATTTTTTCACCAATTGAATACGGGTACCCCAAGACACGACTCGCATCTTTCAGGGCCTGTTTGGATTTAATATTGCTATAAGTAATGATCTGAGCAACACGATCTTCGCCATATTTATTGGTTGCGTAGGCGATCATTTCTGACCGTCGGCGTTCATCAAAATCCAAATCAATGTCAGGCATTGAGATACGTTCTGGGTTGAGGAATCGCTCAAACAATAATCCATGCCGTATTGGATCCAATGCGGTAATTCCTAAGGCATATGACACCAAAGACCCAGCTGCGGATCCACGACCTGGACCAACACGGATTCCAACTTCTCTGGCGTGGTCGCACAAATCAGCAACGACCAAAAAGTATCCAGGAAAGCCCATCTTGATTATGACTTCTAGTTCATAATCTAATCGCTTCTGATAATCCGCAGAGATTTCGCCATGGAGCCGATCTGACAATCCATTATTTGCCGATACCGCTAACCACGAATCTTCGGTTTCGCCATCTGGGACAGCAAAGCGCGGCATCAAATTATCACCTTCGCGCATCGTTATCTCGCATCGCTCCGCGATGAGCAAGGTGTTATCGCATGCATCTGGGTGATCTTTGAAGAGCTCTCGCATCTGTTCAGCGCTCTTCAAATAAAATTCGCTATTCTCGAATTTGAATCTCTTAGGATCCGCTATGGTCGAACCAGACTGCACACACAAAAGGGCCTCATGTGCGCCCGCATCTTCATGTTTGGTGTAGTGCAAATCGTTAGTTGCCAGTAGGGGCAGGCCCAACTCCGCACCTAATTTTAAGAGATCCTTGCGAACCCGAGTCTCAATATCGATTCCATGATCCATTAGTTCCAGAAAGAAATTTTGTGGGCCGAAAATATCCCGTAAATCACTCGCCGCCTTTATCGCTTCCTGGTAGGCACCCATGCGTAATCTGGTCTGAATTTCTCCACCAGGACATCCGGTGGTGGCAATAATTCCTTCCGAGTAAGTGGCCAGCAGTTCCCGATCCATCCGCGGCTTATAGTAAAAACCCTCTAGCGATGCCAGAGAAGAGAGCTTAAAGAGATTGCTTAGGCCGGTATTGTTTTCTGCGAGAAGTGTCATATGCGTGTAAGCCCCACCACCAGACACATCGTCTTCGCCGCCATCGGCCCATTTCACTCGCTTTTTATCGAATCTACTTTCTGGCGCTACATACGCTTCGATTCCGATTATTGGCTTAACGCCCGCTTTTTTTGCCTGCTTATTAAACTCGAATGCGCCAAAGACGTTTCCGTGATCCGTTATGGCTATCGCCGGCATTTCTAATCTGGCAACCTCTTGGACCAGCCCTTCTACCCGCGCGGCACCATCGAGCATCGAATACTCGGTATGTACGTGCAGGTGAACGAAGGAGGATTTATCGGACATGGCTAGTGAGATTACTCCTGCAACTAAACCTGATGGGTATTTCGCTCAAGGTATGCCAATGAGCGTGTCAGATCTTCTGGATATTCTGACAGAAAAGCTAGTGGCTCCCCCGTTACCGGGTGTGTTAATTTCAGTTCCCGGGCGTGAAGCCAGGGACGATGAACATTGAGTCGATCAGCGATCGTGTGGTCGGCGCCATACGTTAGGTCACCGACCAATGGATGGTGCAAGGCAGAAAAATGCACCCGAATTTGGTGGGTGCGACCGGTTTCCAGTTCAATCTCCAAGAGGGTAACGGCCGGGAATAGTTCTAGGGATGTGTAATGGGTGATACTCGGTTTCCCGTCTGCGACAACTGCAAACCGATAATCTTCGCGCGGATGGCGATCAATTGGCGCATCAATAGTTCCTTCGGATGGATCCATATGTCCTTGTACCAGCGCGTGGTACACCTTTGTGACCGTTCGCTCCCGAAATTGATCCTTGAGATGGGAATATGACACTTCATTTTTCGCAATAATCATCAATCCAGATGTCCCCACATCCAATCGATGAACAACTCCTTGCCGCTCTGCCGCACCGCTGGTGGAAACATCAAAACCGGCAGCGACGACGGCACCAATGACCGTTGGACCTTGCCAGCCCGGACTGGGATGAGCAGCAACACCAACAGGTTTATCGATCACAATTACATGATCATCGTTGTACACCACTGACAACCCTTCAATCGGTGTGGGAATGAGAGAAGGAATACCTTTTGCCGCTGGCATCTGAATTTCCAAGACATCCGCGGTAGAAACCTTCTCAGATTTTGTGACGGGATTCCCATTCCGCAATATTTCGTTATTCTCAATGAGCGCCACAACTACGGAACGCGAAAGTCCCAATAATCGAGCCAAAGCTGCATCAATGCGCTCTTGATCCAGGCCTTCAGGGATCGAAACAATTTTGAGTTCACGATCTGGACCAGTTGTCTCGTTCGTCATCTCATGACCTCGGTTTCACGTTCGTAAGCACAAGCATTGCGATAGCAGCTGCCGAGAGAACAATAGAGGTATCTGCCAGATTGAATACCGGCCAATGGGGAAGCCTGATCCAATCAACAACTGATCCTCGCAGGAAATAAGGAGTTCTAAATAACCTGTCGCTCAAATTGCCCAAGATTCCGCCCAAAAGTAATCCGATGGAAATTGCCCAGGGCATCGATGTGAGTGATTTGGCAAAAATGAATATCCCGCCGATGGCAAGAATAGAAATCAGCGAAAAGACCGGTGCTGCACCTGTCGCCATATTAAATGCCGCTCCAGAATTAAACGTTAATTGCAGCTTCAAAAAACTCCCGAGTACGTTCTTTGGAGTGGCGTGCAACAGACGTACCGCCATTGACTTTGAAAAAAAATCTACGAGAAACACAAAGAAAGAGGCCGCTACTACTAGGCGGATTGCTCGGTCATGGGGCGCTGAATTACTCAGCGTCGTTCTTCTTTCTGTTTGCAAGCCATGCATAGAGTAGCCCGCGGAAATACCTGGAGTCGTTCTTTTCCAATTGCCTGAGAACATTCCTCACACCGGCCATAGG
>Ga0136641_1000062_pt1 | contig 41896 bp, 42 predicted proteins | sample EliLak1302023Y_FD_115312 | JGI IMG/M metagenome (GOLD analysis project Ga0136641, IMG submission 115312) | Freshwater microbial communities from Elizabeth Lake, Yosemite National Park, California, USA - 13020-23Y | ecosystem: Environmental > Aquatic > Freshwater > Lake ...
ATCGCCGCGTTGCGCGCCACGAAGGCCCAGGCCGTGGCCGACATCGACAGCGGCAGCGTCTGCACCGGGTTGCCGTCCAGCAGCGCGGCCGCCGCCTCCGGGTCGGCCGCAGCCAGGCGCATCAGCGCCAGCAGCGTCAACTCGGAAGCCGCAGCCGCAACCAGCGGCGATTTGCGCGCCAGGAAGCGCGCCGGGCTGTCCAGCGCATCGGCGATGGCCTGGCCGTGCTTGGGCAGCACCAGCAACACCGCGGCGCGTGCCGTGCGCGGCCGGTTGGCTTCCACGGCCAGGCGGGCGACGTGCCAGGCGTCGTCGTGGCCCAGCACCTTGGCTTCGACCAGGGTCCTGCCGAGCAGTGCACAGCCGTCGTCCTGTTCCTTCTGCGCCGCCCAGGCGGCCCGCGCCGCGGCCCTCACATCCTGCCCGTTCACGTGCTGGGCCAGCAGCGCGTAGCAGCTGACTTCGCGGTCATCGTTCATGCGAAAGCGCGGGTACTCGGTGCGCAGCTGGGTCCATGCGCGCCGGCGTCCCAGCTCCAGCAGCCAGTCGTTGCGCAGCCGGTCTTCGACATAGCTGCCGGGCCAGCGGGCGTAGAAGGCGTCGAGTTCGCTTTGCTGCGCCTCGGCCAGCCGGTTGCCGAGTTCCCAGTACTCGACCCAGGGCGTCAAGGGGTGGCGGGCCGTGTTGACGGCCCCGCGCGCGGCGGCCAGCGCGGCGCGGTCTTTCTTGCGCAGCGCCTCGCGGGCCTGCAGCACGGTGTCGTCGCCGCCCGGAGCCGGGGCTTGCGCCTGCGCCGGGTCGGCCCCGGCCAGCAGGCCGGTCGTCAACAGGAGCAAGAGGGCGGAAACCAGGATGTGCATGCGGCTGAATCTAGCGCATGCGACAGCCGTCTCGGGTGACGTGGGTCATGGTCGCCTCACCCCCCCCCCCGCTGGCGGGGGTGTCCATCGACCCGCCGCGGCGCGACAATCCGGGCATGAGCCTGCCCATGCCCCCGCTGCAACCCTCGCGCGACAAGAAGGTGCTGCGGCGCCAGTTGCAGGCGGAGCGGCAGACGCTGATCGACCGCCACCAGCGCGCCATGCAGTTGCAGGAAGTGCTGCGCGTGTGGCTGATGGGCCGTGACGACATGGCCATCGGTGCCTACTGGCCCATCAAGGGTGAATTCGACACGCTGCCCGCGCTGTTCCGCTGGATGGAGACCGACGAAGAGCGCTGCATCGGGCTGCCGGTGATCGACAAGGCCACCAAGCAGCTCAGCTTCCACATGTGGTTCCCGGGCTGCGAGATGGAGGAAGATGCCTACGGCATTCCCAAGCCGAAAGACACGCCGGCCTTCCACCCCACGCTGCTGTTGGTGCCCTGCGTGGGCTATGGCGACGGCGGCGTGCGCCTGGGCTACGGCGGCGGCTTCTACGACCGCACCCTGGCCACGCTCACGCCACGTCCCACCACCGTGGGGCTGGCTTATTCGAATGGCTATGTGCCGTGGCTGAAGGCCGAAGCGCACGACGTGCCGCTGGACGCCGTGCTGACCGACGAGGGCCTGGTGCACGCCAGCCCCCGAGCTCGCTAGCGCTCGTGACCCCCGCGGCGTGTAGCCCGGTCCGGGCTACAGCCACTGCAGGCGTTTGCAGATATCGAGCACCAGCGCGCTCTGGTTCAGCGCGTAGAAGTGGATGCTGGGTGCGCCGCCGGCGATCAGCCGTTCGCACAGGCCCGCCACCACGTCGATGCCGAAGGCGCGGATCGAAGCCGCGTCGTCCATATAGCCTTCCATCTTCAAAGCCACCCAGCGCGGCACGTCCACGCCGTCGCGTGCAGCAATCTGCGCGATGCGGCCGTAGTTGTGGAAGGGCATGATGCCGGGCACGATGGGCACGGTCACGCCCAGCTTGCGCACTTCATCGACGTAGTGGAAGTAGGCGTCGGGGTTGAAGAAGAACTGCGTGATGGCCGAATCGGCGCCAGCCTTGACCTTGTCGGCGAAGTGCTGCAGGTCGCGCTTCGCGTAGCGCTCTTCGGGGTGGTATTCGGGGTAGGCCGCGACTTCGATGTGCCAGTCGCTGCCCTGGGTTTCCCGGACGAAGCGGATCAGCTCGGCGGCGTAGCGGAACTCGCCGGCCACGGCGGTGCCGCTGGGCAGGTCGCCCCGCAGCGCCACCAGCCGGTGGATGCCCAGTTCGCGGTAGCCGGCCAGGATCTCGGCAATGCCCTCGCGGGTGGAGCCGACGCAGGACAGGTGCGGTGCGGCGTCGAAGCCCGAGGCGGCGATGTCCTTCACGGCCGCGAAAGTCTTTTCGCGCGTGGAGCCGCCGGCGCCGTAGGTGACGCTGAAGTATTCGGGCTTGAGCACCGCCAGGTCTTGCACCACGGTCTTGAGTTTTTCAACACCGACGGGGGTGTTGGGCGGGAAGAATTCGAAACTGACGGGGACGGTCTTCATCGTGTTCTTACCGGGTTCAGGGCGGGTCGGGTGGTTCATTCGGACCGCCCAAGGTGTTCTTGTGCGGCGCGCGCGAGCCGCTGGTCGAAGGTCAGCAGAGGTGCTTGCAGTTCGGCAGCCAGCCAGAGGTAGGCTGCGTCGTAGGCACTCAGCTTGTAGCGAGCGGCCAGCCCGCTGACCGCTGCTGCGGGCGCTGGGTGCAACTCGATCCGCAGCTCAGCGAAGCTCGTCAGTGCCGTGTCGACTTCGGCCTGCGTGGCACCTGCTTGCTGCTTCTTCAGGCCCACGCTGGCCAACTCGTAGGGCAGCAGGCTGGGCGCATGCACGGCCTTTTGCGCCAGCAGCGCCATGGCCTCGTCGGCTTGCACCTCGGCGAAGAGCATGGCAGCCAGCACGCTGCAGTCGGCCACCACGGACGGGCGGGACAGCCACAGCGCCCGCGGCTCGGCGACATACAGCGTGCGCACGGTCAACGGCGGTCCCGCTCGTCGCGGATGATGTCTACCGCCAAAGGCAAGCCCGGCGTGGTCACGGGGGGGCTTGCGCGCCGCTCGGCTATCAGGTCCTCGACGGTCTTCCAGCCCTGCTGCCAGACGCCTGCGCTGAGGCCCGACTCAGGGCGACCCGCACCACCTGCCGCTTCGGCGGCGGCTGCCTGCTCGATGATGGCCATCAGCTCACCTTGCAGCGAGCGGTGGTTGCGTCCAGCGCGAAGCCGCAGCCGATCGGCCACCGCTTCGGGTACATCCTTGATGGACAGATTGACGCTCATCGACAGCCTCCAGATTGGCACCAACATCCATTCTGGAGGCGTTATGACACTGCGTCAACGGCGACGGCTTGCGCAGCCCTGGGCTCAATACCGGTAGGCGTCAGCCTTGTACGGGCCTTCTTTCGGCACGCCGATGTAGGCGGCCTGTTCGTCGCTCAGCTCGGTCAGCATGGCGCCGACCTTCTTCAGGTGCAGGCGCGCCACTTTCTCGTCCAGGTGCTTGGGCAGCACGTAGACCTTGCCCACTTCGTAGGACGCGCTGCGGGTGAACAGTTCGATCTGTGCGATGGTCTGGTTGGCGAAGCTGGTGCTCATCACGAAGCTGGGGTGGCCGGTGCCGCAGCCCAGGTTCACCAGGCGGCCCTTGGCCAGCATGATGATCTTCTTGCCGTCGGGGAACACCACGTGGTCGACCTGGGGCTTGATCTCGTCCCAGGTGCAGTCGGCCAGTTCAGCCACGTCGATCTCGTTGTCGAAGTGGCCGATGTTGCACACGATGGCCTGGTCCTTCATCGCTTCCATGTGCTGGCGCGTGATGACGCTCTTGTTGCCGGTGGCCGAAACGAAGATGTCGGCCTTGTCGGCGGCGTATTCCATGGTCACGATCTTGTAGCCTTCCATCGCGGCCTGCAGGGCGTTGATGGGGTCGATCTCGGTCACCCAGACCTGCGCCGACAGCGCGCGCAGCGCCTGGGCCGAACCCTTGCCCACGTCACCGTAGCCAGCGACCACGGCGACCTTGCCGGCGATCATCACGTCGGTGGCGCGCTTGACGGCGTCGACCAGGCTCTCACGGCAGCCGTAGAGGTTGTCGAACTTGCTCTTGGTGACGCTGTCGTTGACGTTGATGGCGCGGAAGGGCAGCGTGCCCTTGGCCGACATCTCGTTCAGGCGGTGCACGCCAGTGGTGGTTTCCTCGGTCACACCGATGATCTCGGCGGCCTTGCGGGTGTACCAGGTCGGGTCGACGGCCAGCTTGGCCTTGATGGCCGCGAACAGGCAGATCTCTTCTTCGCTGGTCGGGTTGGCGATGACGGCAATGTCCTTCTCGGCGCGCTGGCCCAGGATCATCAGCAAGGTGGCGTCGCCGCCGTCGTCCAGGATCATGTTCGGGCCTTCACCGGCCTCGCCTTGGCCGGCGAATTCGAAGATGCGGTGCGTGAAGTCCCAGTACTCGGTCAGGGTTTCGCCCTTGTGCGCGAAGACCGGCGTGCCGCGTTCCACCAGCGCCGCAGCGGCGTGGTCCTGGGTGCTGTAGATGTTGCACGAGGCCCAGCGCACGCTGGCGCCCAGGGCTTGCAAGGTCTCGACCAGCACGGCGGTCTGGATGGTCATGTGGATGCTGCCGGTGACGCGGGCGCCCTTGAGCGGCTGCTTGGCAGCAAACTCTTCGCGGATGGCCATCAGGCCGGGCATCTCGGTTTCGGCGATCTTGATTTCCTTGCGACCCCAGGTGGCAAGGGACAGATCGGCAACGGCGTGGTCGTGCAGGGTTTTGTGGGCGGCGTTCATCGTCAGGCTCCAAACGGTTGGGTAGGACCTGCACGCGGCGATTCGGGGGAACTGGCTGACTCACCCACGAGAAACTTCGTGCAGGTGAGCGCGGTTGCAATGAAGACTTCCGAGCCTGGCCTTCATGATGAAGGTTGCAACGCTCCTCGGAAACAGCTTGCATTCTAGCCAGGGGCCCTGCAACCCGGGGGTGGGCCGATGTGGAAGACTTGGCAGATGACGGGGCCATTTTCAGAACCTTGGGCCACGGCCCCGCAAGCTGTGCTGGCGCGCGTGCTGGGCGTGATGACCGACATCGACGACACGCTGACGCGCGACGGCGCCATCGAAGCGCCCGCGCTGGCCGCGCTGCACGACCTGGCAGCGGCGGGCTTGCCCGTCGTCGCCATCACCGGCCGCCCCCTGGGCTGGAGCCTGCCCTTCGCCCAGGCCTGGCCGGTGGCGGCCATCGTGGCCGAAAACGGCGCCGTGGCGCTGATCCGCGACGCCGACAGCCTGGTCACCGAATACACGCAAGACGCCGCCACCCGCGCCACCCACGCGCTGCGCCTGCAGGCCGCGGCCCGGCGCGTGCTGCGGGAAGTGCCGGGCGCCACGCTGGCGCAGGACAGCCCGGGCCGCGTCACCGACATCGCCATCGACCACAGCGAATTCGCCCACCTGCCGCCCGCGGCCATGGCGCAGGTGGTGGCCGTGATGCAGCAAGCCGGCCTGGTGGCCACCGTCAGCAGCATCCACATCAACGGCTGGATAGGCCAGCACAGCAAGTGGACGGCCGCGCAGTGGATGGTGCAACGCCTGCTCGGGCGCGACCTGCAGGCCGAGGCCGGGCGCTGGCTCTACGTCGGTGATTCGACCAACGACCAGTTGATGTTCCAGCACCTGCCGCTGACGGTGGGTGTGGCCAACCTGCGGCGCTTTGCCGACCAGTTGCAGCACTGGCCGACCTACATCACGCAGGCCGAACGGGGTGCCGGCTTCGCCGAAGTGGTGCGGCGGCTGCTGGCCGAGCGTGTCTAAAGTCGCATTTCGGCATCAAGGGGCGCGCGCGGAGCCCACCGATCCAGGGGGGTTGCGGGCCTTTCCGGCCCCACGTTGCATGACCTTCCGGTAAGCTGTTTGCATGTTGAAAGATTCTCGGAGAGATTCCATGCGCAAGACCCTTTTGAACGTGACTGCGGCGGCAGCGCTGCTGGCCGTGACGACTGTCAGCCAAGCCGGGACGCTGGCCAACTCCGGCGGCAGCGCGGTGATTTACACCTTTGGCGCGCCAGGCCCCATACATTGGGTGGCCGGGCAAGTGGAAAATCTTGCAGGCGCAGGCGGCACTGCGGTGTTCGGCGTCCTGACGGGTGTGACCGTCAGCGCGACGCTGATCGATAACCCCGTAGCACCGGGCAGCGACACCGCCCAGGCGAATGACCTGATGCTTCTGGTGCAGGATATCGGCAGCGTTTTCCAGTTGCAGATCGGCGGCACTGACCCACTCCCCTACAGCACCTTGCAGCAGCATGCCTGGGCAAATGGCAATTCCGCTGCGCTGAACACACCGGTTTCTGGATTCGTCGCGGTCACCAACACCCACCCTTTCCTTTTCGGTGATCCGATTACCGGCCTGACTTTGCTGGTGGGCAACGGTTCGGCAGCCGACAACGGAACCTGGACGGGTTCGATCACCCTGCACGGCCTGCAATTGGCACCCGTCCCCGAACCCGCCACCTGGGCCATGTTCGCCGCCGGCGCAGCCGGCCTGGTGGGCTGGATGGGTCGCCGCCGCAAGGCAGCCGTCACCGCCTGACCGGGGTCACACGCTGGGGGCTTGCAGGAAAGCCTGCAACCGCCCCAGTTCATCATCCAGCGCCGCGCCGAAGGCCACTTCGCGCGGCGTTTGTCCGTTCACGTAGCCGATGTCCGCCTGCAGCCTGCCGTCGGCCCAGGCCAGATTGCCCCAGCCGATGACCTGCCCGCGCCACAGCAGCGGCAACGCGTAGTAGCCGCGCACGCGCTTGGGCGCTGGCGTGTAGGCCTCGAAGCGGTAGGCCCAGCCCCAGAACAGTTCGAAGCGGCGGCGGTCCCAGACCACGGGGTCGAAGGGCGCCAGCAGGCGCAACCCGTCGTCGATGGCGTGGCGTTTGCTGGCCGGGTTCTCGCCTTCGGGCCAATACCAGGTCACGCCGTCGATGCGCGTGCTGGGAGGGCGTGCCTTGGCGCGGGCCACGGCGGCGCGCACCAAGGGCGTCCACTGCGGCGCGCCGTGGCGGATGCGGCTGACCAGTTCGCTGAAGCTGCGTTCGGGCAGCGGTGCGTACTTGTTCAGCACCACGTCGGCCAGCGCGTCGTAGGCGGCAGCGGCGTCGGGCGGGGGTGACGTGGCGTCGCGTGCGGCGTACAGGCGCACGCCGCCTTCACGCCGCGCAATGCGCAAGAGGCCGCGGTAGTGCATGCCGTCCAGCAACTGCGTGCTGGCGTTGCTGCTGCCACCGAACCAGTTCTTGGTCTTGCCGTGGTCGAACTGCAAGTCCACCGCGCGCGGGTGCACCACGCCCTGTTCGCGCACCCAGTCCAGCACCGCCAGCGCCTGCGCCCAGCGCGCGGGCGGCCAGTCGGTGCGGGCGGTGCGCGGGTGCATCAGGGCCTGCGTGGCGCGCGGCAGGAACCCGTAGTTGACGAAGAAATCTTCCTCGATGGGCAGCTTGGCATAGCGCCGCTCCAGGTCGCCGGCCCGGTAGTCCAGCACCCGGCGGCGCAGCGTCAGGTCTTGCGCGCGGGCCGGGGCACGGATGGGGTCGGCCTGCACGAAACCCAGTTTGGCAATGGCTTTGGGCAGCGTGGTCGGCTTGAACAGGCTGCGCGCCACGGCGTGGCGGCGCAGGTCGTCCAGGGTGATGGCGGCAGGCATGGCGGGCGCCACGATGCCGCAGACCGGCTGCGGCCGATGGCCGGGGGTGACGGCACGGCAGCGATGGCCGATGAGGAAATCTTGCGGCGGTTGCTGGCGCTGAACGGTGTGCGGGCTGAGGCTGCGAGACCTGCGGCTGGGGTCGATTGAATGGGACCAGCCGACGGCGCTTTGATGGGATGAGGTGCCGGTGGCGACGCCTTGAGGGTCAGGCGCCGGGTTCCGATTCGGCACGCAGTTCGCGAGCGTGCTGCAGCAAGGCCGGCACGTGTCGTGTGGCAACCTCCCAGATGATGTCTGCGTCCAGCGCGAAATAGTGGTGGGCGATGAGGTCGCGCAAGCGCGCGGGTCCGACGCGGTGCTCGGCTGGCAGCTTTGCGCGCTCTGAGTCGGGTAGCCGCTTGATGGCCTCGCCGATGACCTGCAAGTTGAACAGTACGGCGTCGAAGGCAGCTTCGTCGTTCACCAGGGCTGCGACATCGCGCCCGGTCGTCAGGCGCGCGATCTTCTCCGCACCGCCGATCAGGTCGTCCAGGTAGAGCAGCCAACTACGCGACACGTATCAAGTCTCGCTCGACGTGCAGCCGCGCCCGCGCCTTCAGTCCTTTGGCGGTGACCAGATCGACGGGCCGCCCCAGCACCTGTTCCAGGTAGTCCTTGAGATTGAAATAGCCGTCGAAAGTGGTGGGTCCATCGAAGTCAACCAGCACGTCCACGTCACTGTCAGGCCGCAATTCATCGCGCGCTGCCGAGCCGAACAGCGCCAGTTGCTTGGCGCCGAATCGTGCCGCCATGACCTCGCGGTTCAGGTGCAGCAAGTTGAGGATGGCGCTTCGGTCCATGGAACGCATTTTGCGGCATCGTGCGCCAGTGTCCAAACGACGATGGGCGACCGAAGTCGCCCATGTTCACAGCGGCCGGGGCCGCGAGGGTCTGGTCCTACAGGCCCGCCGCCGCCTTCAGCGCGTCGACCTTGTCGGTGCGCTCCCACGAGAACTCGGGTTCCTCACGCCCGAAGTGGCCGTAGGCCGCCGTCTTCTCGTAGATCGGGCGCAGCAGGTCCAGCATCTGGATGATGCCCTTGGGGCGCAGGTCGAAGACCTGGGCGACGATGGCCGACAGCCGTTCGTCGCTGATCGTGCCCGTGCCTTCGGTATAGACCGTGATGTTCATCGGCTTGGCCACGCCGATGGCGTAGGCCACCTGCACCTGGCACTGCTTGGCCAGGCCGGCCGCGACGATGTTCTTGGCCACGTAGCGGGCGGCGTAGGCGGCGCTGCGGTCGACCTTGGACGGGTCCTTGCCGCTGAAGGCGCCACCGCCGTGCGGGCAGGCGCCGCCGTAGGTGTCGACGATGATCTTGCGCCCGGTCAGGCCGCAGTCACCCTGCGGGCCGCCGACGACGAAGCGGCCGGTCGGGTTGATCAGGTACTTGGTGTCCGCCGTCAGAAACTCTTTCGGCAGCACCGGCTTGATGATCTCTTCGCGTATCGCTTCGTAGAAGGCGTCGGTCATCCTGTGACCCAGCGAATATTCCGGCGAGTGCTGGGTGCTGAGCACCACGGTGTCGATGCTGTGCGGCTTGCCGTCCACGTAGCGCATCGTGACCTGGCTCTTGGCGTCGGGGCGCAGGAAAGGCAGGCGGCCGTCCTTGCGCAGCTGCGCCTGGCGTTCGACGAGGCGGTGCGCGTAGTAGATCGGCGCGGGCATCAGCACCGGCGTCTCGTCGCAGGCGTAGCCGAACATCAGGCCCTGGTCGCCGGCGCCGGTGTTCAGGTGGTCGTCGCTGGCGTGGTCCACGCCCTGGGCGATGTCGTTGGACTGCTTGTCGTAGCAGACCATCACCGCGCAGCCCTTGTAGTCGATGCCGTATTCGGTGTTGTCGTAGCCGATGCGCTTGATGGTGTCGCGCGCGACCTGGATGTAGTCGACATTCGCTTGCGTGGTGATCTCGCCGGCCAGCACCACGAGACCCGTGTTGCACAGCGTCTCGGCGGCCACGCGGCTGCGCGGGTCCTGCTTGAAGATCGCGTCGACGATGGCGTCGGAGATCTGGTCGGCCACCTTGTCAGGGTGGCCTTCAGAGACGGATTCGGATGTGAAAAGGAAGTCGTTCGCCACTTGGAAAGCTCCGGTTGATTGCACGATGTGCGTCGCCGGTGGTGCTGGTTGTTCCGCGGCGAACGCTTTAGCAGTTTTGTTGAGCTGTCGGCCGTCTCGGCCCGTTGCCCGGCGGTGTGTCGCTATGCTTCACCCCGCAGTCGCCCCGCAAGTTGTCCTTTAACTCCGGCGATGCGCCAAGTATACAAAGCATGCTGATCCTGATTCGATGGCTGGCGAAGCGCTCGCTGCGGCTTCTGCACGCCTTGGGCGGCTTGCTGGGTTGGGCCGCCTACCTGCTGTCACCCGCCTACCGGCGCCGCCTGAATGACAACGCCGCCTTGGCAGGCCTGACGCTTTCCGAGCGCCGCGCCGCCGTGGCCGATGCCGGCCGGCTGGTGATGGAACTGCCCCGGCTGTGGCTGCGCCCACGGGCCCGGGCCATCGACGACCCGGTGCGCTGGGAGGGCGCCGAACTGCTGGAGGTGCTGTTGGCGCGCGGCAAAGGCCTGGTGCTGCTGACGCCCCACATGGGCAGTTTCGAGGTCAGCGCCCAGGCCTATGCCGAACGTTTCGGCGCCCGCCAGCCCATCACCGTGCTCTACCGGCCGGCGCGCCAGGCCTGGTTCCGTGAACTGGAAGAAAGCGCTCGCGCGCGCCCGGCGCTGGCCACCGCGCCGGCCAACCTGGCCGGCGTGCGGCTGATGATGCGGGCGCTCCAGCGCGGCGAAACGGTGGGCCTGCTGCCCGACCAGGTGCCGCCCGAAGGCATGGGCGTGTGGGTGCCTTTCTTCGGCCAGCGCGCCTACACCATGACGCTGGCGGCCAAGCTGGTGCAGCAGACGGGCGCCGCGGTGGCCGTGCTGTGGACCGAGCGCTTGGCGCGGGGCGCCGGCTACGTGGTCCACGCCCTGGCCTTGCCCGAACCGCTGCCCGAGGCCGCTGCCGGCGACGCAGCCAGCGCGCTGGCCATCAACCGCAGCATGGAGGCGGTGATCCGCATGAAGCCCAGCCAGTACCTCTGGGGCTACCACCGCTACAAGAACCCCAGACAGGCGCACAGGCCGACCTGATGGCACAGCCCCCGCCCTACCCCTTCACACCGCAAAACCTGATGGCCCATCTGGCGCTGGCCCTGGTGTGGCTGCTGCATGGGCTGCCGCTGGCCCTGCTGGCGCCGCTGGGCCAGGGTCTGGGCCTGCTGCTGCACACCTTCGCCCACGCCCGGCGCGGGGTGGCGCTGACCAATCTGGCGCTGTGCATGCCTGGGCTCAGCGAGGCCGAGCGCCGCCGCCTGGTGCGCGAGCATTTCATGTGGACCGGCCGCAGCCTGCTCGAACGCGGCCTGCTGTGGCACGCCAGCAAGGCGCGGCTGCAGCGGCTGATCCATGTCGAAGGCGACGTCCACCTGGCCGAGCGCAGCGAACGGCCCGTGATGTGGCTGGTGCCGCATTTCGTCGGCCTGGAAGTGGCCGGTGCCGCGACGCAGATCTTCCAGACCCGCATGGGCTGCGACATCTACACCGCGCAAAGCAACCCGGTGATGGACGCCGCCTTCCACAAGGGCCGCGCGCGCTTCGGCCTGGCCCTGCTGTTCAACCGCCAGCAGGGCGCGATGCCGGTGGTGCGGGCGATCAAGAAAGGTGTGGCCTTCTTCAACGCCTCGGACATGGACTTCGGCCTGCGTGACGCCGCCTTCGTGCCCTTCATGGGGCAACCCGCGGCCACGCTGCTGTCGCCTTCGCGCATGGCGCGTTCGCTGAACATGGTGGTGCAGCCGCTGGTGGTCGAGATGCTGCCCGGCGGCCAGGGCTGGCGGGTGCGCTTCATGCCCGCCTGGACCGACTGGCCGACCGCCGACCCGGTGGCCGATGCGGCGGCGATGAACGCCTTCATCGAGGCCCAGATCCGCAGCATGCCGGCGCAGTATTTCTGGGTCCACAAGCGCTTCAAGTCGCGCCCCGAGGGTGCGCCGCCGGTCTACAAGGTCTAGTGCGGACAGCGCGCTGGCGCGCAGCCACGTGAAGGCGGCCGGGCCGCCGGCCGTGGCCATAATCGACGAATGCGGGTTCCCTTCACCAAGATGCAAGGCGCGGGCAACGACTTCGTCGTGCTCGACCGCGTGCAGCACCCGATAGACCTGACCCCGGCGCAGTTGAAGGCGCTGGGCGACCGCCGTTTCGGTGTCGGCGCCGACCAGATCCTGATCGTCGAGCCCAGCCGCACCCCGGGCATCGACTTCCGTTACCGCATCGTCAATGGCGCCAGCGGCGAAGAGGTCGAACACTGCGGCAACGGTGCGCGCTGCTTCGTGCGCTATGTGCACGGGCAGGGCCTGACCGACAAGACCAGCATCCGCGTCGAGACCGTCAACAACGTGCTGGAACTGCGCCTGCAGCCCGACGGCCGCGTCACCGTGGACATGAATCGGCCGGTCTTCGAGCACGCCGGCATTCCTTTCGACGGCGGCGGCCTGGCGCCGCGCGCCGAGGGTGATTTCGCGCTGTGGCCGCTGGAAAGCGCGCCGGGCGCTGAGGTGGCGGTGCTGTCGATGGGCAACCCGCATGCGGTGCTGCGGGTGGCCGATGTCGACACCGCGCCGGTCGCCACGCTGGGCCCGCGCATCGAGACCCACCTGCGCTTCCCGCGCCGCGTCAACGTCGGCTTTCTGCAAGTCCTCAGCCGCAGCGCGGTGCGCCTGCGCGTCCACGAGCGCGACGCCGGCGAGACGCTGGCCTGCGGCACCGGCGCCTGCGCGGCGGTGGTGGCGGGCATCCGCCTGGGCTGGCTGGACCGCCGCGTCGAAGTCCATGCCCGCGGCGGCGACCTGCTGATCGAATGGGCTGCCGACGACGCCGCGGTGCTGATGACCGGCCCGGCCGAGACCGTCTTCCACGGCGAAATCGAACTCTGAATCGCTCCCCCTTTGACCACTGCGAGCCCACCTTGACCAACACCAACACCAGCAACGGCGTGCAGGGCATCACCGAAGCCGATATCGCCAACTACCTGGCCAACACGCCGGGCTTCTTCGAGCGCCATGCCGAATTGCTGTCGGCGGTGCAACTGAGCAGCCCGCACGGCGCCCGCGCCGTCAGCCTGCAGGAGCGGCAGATGCAGATGCTGCGCGAGCGCATCAAGGGTCTGGAGGCCCGCATCATGGACATGGTGCGCCACAGCCAGGAAAACGTGGCCATCGCCGACCGCCTGCAGCGCTACACCAGCGCCATCCTGCTGACCGCCGACGCGCAGGCCCTGCCGGCCCGCATGGTGGAAACGCTGCGCCACGAGTTCCAGATTCCGCAGGCCGCCATCCGCCTGTGGGGCCTGGGCGCCGGGCACGAGGGTGCCGACTACACGCAGCCGGCCAGCGATGACATCCAGAGCTTCGCGGCCAGCCTGAGCCTGCCGTATTGCGGTGTGAATGCCGGCTTCGAGGCGGCCGAATGGGTCGACGAGGCGGCGGCGATGACCTCGATGGCGATGATTCCACTGCGCCACGCCGACACCTGCTTCGGCATGCTGGTGCTGGCTTCGCCCGACCCGACGCGCTACGCGGCCGACATGGGCACCGAGTTCCTGTCCCGGCTGGGCGAGGTGACGGCGGCCGCGCTGTCCCGCTTGCGCCCTGGCGGCGCCGATCACACGGCGTGAGGCGGCGATGAGCACGGCGCCTGCAGGCCCGGCCGGCATCGAGCTGGCTGCCGAACTGCAGCGCTTCCTGGACCACCTGCGCGTCGAACGCCGCCTGGCGGAGCGCAGCCTGGTCCTGTACCGTGAAGCGCTGCTGCGCCTGCAGGCTTCGGCTGCTGCCGCGCAGCCCGCTGCCGTGCCGCTGACCACCGCGCAGCCGCACCACATCCGCAACTGGGTCGGGCAGTTGCGGCTGCGCGGTCTGGCGCCGCGCAGCATCGCCATCGCGCTGGCGGCCTGGCGTGGCCTGTACCGCTGGTGGGGGCTGCACGGGCTGGTGCGGGTCAACCCCGTCGACGGTATCCGCCCGCCGAAGGCCGCCCAGCCGCTGCCCAAGGCGCTGTCGGTGGAACAGGCCGTGGCGCTGGCCGGACACCCGACCGCGCACGGCAGCACCGCCGAAGCACCGCAGCTCGCCGCGCGCGACCACGCCATCGCCGAGCTGCTGTACGGCTGCGGTTTGCGGGTGGCCGAACTGGTCGGGCTGGACCGCGTGGCCAGCCGCAGCGCGCGCGGCTGGGTCGACCTGGCCGACGCCACCGCGCACGTGCTGGGCAAGGGCGGCAAGCGGCGCAGCCTGCCAGTGGGCCGCGCCGCACTCGCCGCGCTGCAAGCCTGGCTGGACCTGCGGGCCGAGCTGGCCGATGCCGACGAGCCGGCGCTGTTCGTCAGCCGCCGCGGCACCCGCCTGACGCCCAACCAGTTGCGCAACCGGCTGCAGGCCCAGGCGCAGCAGGCCGGTCTGCCGACCCGCGTGCACCCGCACATGCTGCGCCACAGCTACGCCAGCCACCTGCTGCAGTCCAGCGGCGACCTGCGCGCGGTGCAGGAACTGCTGGGCCACGCCAGCATCAGCACCACCCAGGTCTACACCCAGCTCGACTTCCAGCACCTGGCCAAGGTCTACGACGCCGCGCACCCCCGCGCCAAGAAACGCTGAGCGCGAGCGCGCTCAGCGCATCGTTTTCAGCGCCCCGTCGGCCTGCGCCCAGGCGCGGTCGGCTTGCAGCGGGCCCAGGGCGCAGGCCGCCAGCGCCGCGAGCACGGCGCTGGCCAGCAGGGAGCGGGACAGGCTCTTCATGGCCATCCCTCGTTACGGGCACCACCGGGTTCTACGGGCCGCGCGCCCGGACGTCAACCGGGCCGTTGCCGGCGTCGAGACGGGCGCTCGTCCGATGGCCAGTGAGAATACGGGCCATGAAAGCCATTCGACTGCGCGCCGGCCGCGAACGCTCTTTGCAACGCCGCCACCCCTGGGTCTTCGAGGGCAGCGTGGCCAGCGGCAAGGCCGACTCCGGCGAGACCGTGCGTGTGGAGGACGCCGACGGCCGCTTCCTGGCCTGGGGCGCCTACAGCGGCGCTTCGATGATCCGCGTGCGGGCCTGGAGCTTCGAAGAGGCCGAGCGCATCGACCGTGGCTACTTCGAACGGCGCGTCGCGGCGGCGGTGGCCCTGCGCGCCCGCTTGCCGGGTCTGGCGGCCGCCAGCAGCGGCCTGCGCCTGGTGCACGGCGAAGCCGACGGCCTGCCCGGCCTGATCGTCGACCGCTATGGCGACACCCTGTGCGCGCAGTTCGGTTCGGCCGGCGTCGAACGCTGGAAACCGGTGCTGGCCGATGCGCTGCTGCAGGCCACGGGTTTGAGTCGGCTCTACGAGCGTTCCGACGCCAGCGTGCGCAGCCTGGAAGGCCTGCCCGCGCAGACCGGCTGGCTGCGCGGTGAGGGGACGACGGAGGTGACCATCACCGAGCACGACTGGCGCCTGACGCTGGACGTGGCCGAAGGCCACAAGACCGGCTTCTACCTGGACCAGCGCGACAACCGCGCACTGTTCGGCCGCTGGGTGCGCCAGTTGGGCCTGCAGCGCGTGCTGAACTGCTACTGCTACACCGGCGGCTTCACGCTGGCCGCGCTGGCCGGCGGCGCGGCCCACGTCACCAGTGTCGATTCATCGGGCCCGGCCATCGAAAGGGTGCAGGCCCACGTGGCCTTGAATGGCCACGATGGGGCACGCAGCCAGGGCCTGCACGCCGACGTCAACCAGTTCCTGCGCGACAGCCTGAAGGCCGGCCGCCGCTTCGACGCCATCGTGCTCGACCCGCCCAAGTTCGCGCCCACGGCGGCCCACGCCGAGCGCGCTGCGCGGGCCTACAAGGACATCAACCGGCTGGCCCTGATGCTGCTGGAGCCGGGTGGCCTGCTGCTGACCTTCTCGTGTTCGGGCGGCATCGGCCCTGAACTCTTCCACAAGATCGTCGCCGGGGCAGCCATCGACGCCGGCGTGGACGGCGCCATCGTGCAGCGCCTGGAGGCCAGCAGCGACCACCCGACGACGCTGCTGTTTCCCGAGGGTGAATACCTGAAGGGCTTGGTGGTGCTGAAGCAGGCCGGCTGAAAGCGACGGCCCAGCCCCGGTTCAAGGGGCCCCAGTTCAGGGGGGGGCAACGGTTTTGGGGCGCACAAGGGCGGTTTCGACACCGCATGCAGCTGGGGCGTGAACTAGACTGAAGAACTGGTTCATTCACCCATCCGGTCCCGCCATGCGCCCATCACCCTTCCGCAAGTTGTTGACCGCCGCTGTCTTGTCTCTGTCGGCGGTTGGCGCGCAAGCGTCCTTCACCATCAACCTGAGTTTCAGTGGATTGACGGCCACCCAGGCGTCCTACTTCACGGCCGCCAAGTCCTTCTGGGAAGGCGTGATCACCGGCTACCAGGGCAGCAGCACGCTGGCAGGCTTGTCCATTTCGGCAACGGGCGCGGCCATCGACGGCGTGGGCGGCATCCTGGGCAGCGCGGGGCCTGAACACGGCGTTGATGCCGGGGGCTTCGTGTACACGACCGTTGGCAGCATGAACTTTGACACCGCCGACATCGACGCCATGATCGCCAACGGGTCCTTCACCCATGTCATCCAGCATGAGATGGCCCACGTCATCGGCTTTGGCACCCTGTGGACCTACAACGGTGTCTATGTCACCGACTCCGGCCAGTTCACCGGCGCCCAGGCGCTGGGCGCCTACAAGACCGAGTACAACCAGCCCGCGGCCACCTTCGTGCCCGTCGAACTGGGCGGCAGCCCGGGTACCGCCAACGCCCACTGGAACGAAGTGGACGGCGGTTCGGCCCTGACCGGCATCGTCGACCGCCAAGGCCGCGACATGGCCTACGAACTGATGACGGGCTGGCTCAATGAGCCCGGCTACGTGAGCCGCACCACCATCGCTTCCTTTCAGGACATCGGCTACACGGTGGCGCAGGCCGTGCCCGAACCCGGCAGCTGGGCCCTGATGCTCGCCGGCCTGGCTGCCGTCAGCGGCCTGGCCCGGCGCCGTCGCGCGGCGGCCTGATCAGCGCGGCGCGGCCGCCGGCTGCGGCAGCGCCACCCGGGTGTCGAACTTCGCCTGTTTCACGCTGAAGAAGGCCTTCACGTTGCGCACGTTGGCGTCCTGCGTGAACAGCCGCTGCACCAAGGCGTGATAGGCCGGCATGTCGGCCACCTGCAGCACCAGCATGAAGTCGGGGCCGGGCGACACGCGGTAGACCTGGCGCACAGCCACCTCGGCCACCGCACGGGCTTCGAAGGCATCGAGGTGTTCGGCGCCCTGGCGGTCCAGCGTCACCTCGACCAGCGCGGTCAGCCCGGCAGCCGCGCCCGCCGCAGCCAGGTTGACCAGGGCCACGCGGCGATCGATCACGCCGGCCTCGACCAGGCGGCGCACCCGGCGCAGCGCGGTGGCGGGTGAGGTCAGGGCGCGCTCGGCCAGGTCCTGGTTGGACAGGGCCGCGTCGCTTTGCAGCAGTTCCAGCAAGCGCAGATCGGTGGCATCGAGTTCCATCTGGAAATAATACGCCGCCAAGTTTGGTTTCTAGCTGCAGAAATTTCACCTCAACCGAGAAGTGGCATTTTCAGTTCATTGGGTGCATGTTTTTGGCATCAAACGCCAAGTCATTCGGCCTAGGATGCGCCACCCTCTACCCAAGGACATCGCACCATGTGTGGCATCGTCGGCGCCGTCAGCACCCGCAACATCGTTCCCATCCTGCTCGAAGGCCTGAAGCGGCTGGAATACCGGGGCTACGACTCCTGCGGCGTGGCGGTGCACCAGGGCGGCGAACTGCGGCGCGCCCGCAGCACCTCGCGCGTGGCTGAACTGGAAGCCGGTGTGGCGGCCGAAGGCATCGCTTCGGGCACGGGCATCGCCCACACGCGCTGGGCCACGCACGGCGTGCCGGCGGTGCGCAACGCCCACCCGCACTTCTCGGGCGGCGCCGACGTCGAGGCCATGGCCAGCAGCTTCGGCGGCCTCGACGGTGGTGACGATGCCAGGCCGCTGGCCCCGGTCGCCCGCATCGGCCTGGTGCACAACGGCATCATCGAGAACCACGACGAACTGCGCGTGGAACTGCAGCAGCGTGGCTATGTGTTCGCCAGCCAGACCGACACCGAAGTCATCGCCCACCTGGTGCACAGCCTGTACAGCGGCGACCTCCTGGAAGCCGTGCAACAGGCCCTGCCGCGACTGCGCGGCGCCTACGCCATCGCCGTGTTCTGCCGCGACGAGCCGCAGCGGGTGGTGGGCGCGCGCCAGGGCTCGCCGCTGGTGTTGGGCGTGGGTGCCGTCGACTCGGGTGCCTCCGAGAACTTCCTGGCCAGCGACGCCATGGCACTGGCCGGTGTCACCGACCAGATCGTCTACCTGGAAGAAGGTGATGTCGTCGACCTGCAACTCGGCAAGACCTGGATCAGCGCCGCCGACGCGCAGGGCCGCTACCGGCCCGTTCAGCGCACCGTGCGCACCGTGCACGCCCACAGTGGCGCGGCCGAACTGGGGCCCTACCGGCATTACATGCAGAAGGAAATCTTCGAGCAGCCGCGCGCGCTGGCCGACACGCTGGAAGGCGTCGAGGGCATCAGTGCCGACCTCTTCGGCGCCAGCGCCCACCGCGTGTTCAAGGACATTGACCGCGTGCTGATCCTGGCCTGCGGCACCAGCTTCTACGCCGGCAGCACCGCGCGCTACTGGCTGGAAAGCATCGCCGGCATCCCCACCACCGTGGAAGTGGCCAGCGAATACCGCTACCGCGACAGCGTGCCCGACGCGCGCACCCTGGTCGTGACGATCACGCAGAGCGGCGAGACCGCCGACACCCTGGCCGCGCTGAAGCATGCCCGCAGCCTGGGCATGCCGCACACGCTGACCATCTGCAATGTGGCCACCAGCGCCATGGTGCGGGAATGCGAACTGGCCTACATCACGCGGGCCGGCGTGGAAATCGGTGTCGCCAGCACCAAGGCCTTCACCACGCAACTGGCCGGCCTGTACCTGCTGACGCTGGCCCTGGCGCAGGTGCGCGGCCGGCTGACCGAGGCGCAGGAAGCGGCCGAATTGAAGGCCCTGCGCCACCTGCCCGTGGCCCTGCAGGCCGTGCTGGCGCTGGAGCCGCAGATCATCGCCTGGAGCGAAGATTTCGCGCGCAAGGAAAATGCCTTGTTCCTGGGCCGCGGACTGCATTACCCGGTGGCGATGGAGGGTGCGCTGAAGCTCAAGGAGATCAGCTACATCCATGCCGAAGCCTACCCCGCCGGCGAACTGAAACACGGCCCGCTGGCGCTGGTGACCGACCAGATGCCGGTGGTGACGGTGGCACCCAACGACGCGCTGCTGGAAAAGCTGAAAAGCAATCTGCAGGAAGTGCGCGCGCGCGGCGGCGAGCTGTATGTCTTTGCCGACGACGACACCCACATCGCCAACGAGCCCGGCGTGCACGTCATCCGCATGCCCGAGCACTATGGCGCCCTGTCACCCATCCTGCATGTGGTGCCGCTGCAATTGCTGGCCTACCACACCGCTTGCGCGCGGGGCACCGACGTCGACAAGCCGCGCAATCTGGCCAAGAGCGTGACGGTGGAGTGAGGCGCTGGGGCGGCTGTCAGCCGCCGCTGTCTCGGCTCTCGGCTGCACGCAACAAAGTCTTGACACGGCCCAACTAGGTGTCGCGCCCGATGCCGGCGCCGCATGCGGTGGCATACGATCCTGGCACGACCGCTGGCGCCGGGGCCGGGGCCGCATCAGCAGGAACAAGCGCATGCAAACCGAAACCATCGCGAAGGGCGCCGAGGGCGCAGCGCCGACACTGGCGCTGAAGCCGCTGCACCCGGCCCTGGGGGCCGAAGTTGGCGGCATCGACCTGGCGCAGACGCTCGACGACGCAACCTTTCGCGCCATCGAAAACGCATGGCATGAACACGGCGTGCTGCTGTTCCGCAAGCAGTCGTTCGACGACCTGCAGCAGGTGGCGTTTGCCGCGCGCTTCGGCGAACTGGCCACCACCCTGAAGGCCTACGAAGGCGCCAAGGTGCACCCGGCGCTGATGTTCGTCACCAACGAGATGCGCGACGGCAAGTACATCGGCGCGCTGCCCGACGGCGAAATGTTCTTCCACTCCGACATGTGCTACCTGGAGCGCCCGCTGTCGGCATCGATGCTCTACGCCATGGCCTTGCCGCCGACGGGCGGCAACACGCTGTTTGCCGGCATGCACGCCGCCTTCGAGGCGCTGCCGGCCGATCTGGCGCAGCGGGTCGAGGGGCGCTTGGCCGTGAACAGCTACGAACCCGGCTACGGCGCCAGCAACGTCAGGATGCGCATCGAGACCGCGCCGACCGAACACACCAAGACCTTCGCGCACCCCATCGTCCGCACCCACCCGGCCACCGGACGCAAGTCGCTGTTCGTCAACCGGCTGATGACCGCGTCCATCGTCGGCCTGCCGCGCGATGAAAGCGACGCCTTGCTGAAGGCGCTTTTCGACCACCAGGAACAAGCCCAGTTCCAGTACGAGCACCGCTGGCAACTCGGTGATCTGTTGATGTGGGACAACCGCTGCACCTTGCACGCCCGCCGCGAATTCCCCGCCACGCACCTGCGCAAGATGCGTCGCGTCGCGGTACGCGGCGAACGCCCGGTCTGATGGCCGCGGCGGTCGCGGGCCCCCGCGCGGTCGGCCGCAGCGGGTACGTCGGGCACGGCGGGCCGACGACGCACAGGGCGCACCGGGCGCGGCTGCCCGGCCTCTTGGCCTTGTTTTGCCTGTGCGGTGGCATGGCTGCAGCGCAGCCCGCTCCGGCGCCCGGCTACCCGGTGCGCCCCATCAAGCTCATCGTCACCTACCCGCCCGGTGGCGGCAACGACATCATTGCCCGGCTGCTGGCGCAGAAGATGTCGCTGGGTATGGGACAGCCGGTCGTCGTCGAGAACATCCCCGGCGCGGCCGGCACGATAGGCACCACCCGCGCCGCAAAGGCCGCGCCCGACGGCTACACCATCGTGCTCGTCAGCACGCCGTTTGCGATGGCCCCGGCGCTGTACCCCGAACTGGGCTACGACACGCTGAAGGACCTGGCGCCCATCACCGTGGTCGGCACGGCGCAGAACGTGCTCGTGGTGCACCCCGCGCTGCCGGTGAAATCGGTGGCAGAGCTGATCGCCTATGCCAAGGCACAGCCTGTGAAGGTGAACGCCGGAACGCTGGGCGGCGCGACCACGCAGCACCTGGCGGCCGCACTGTTCAACCAGGCCGCCCGCACCGACATCCTGCTCGTGCCCTACAAGGGCAGCGCGCCGGCGATGAACGACCTCATCGGTGGCCAGGTGCAGATGATGTTCAACGCCTTGCCCTCCACCATGCCGCAGGTGGCGGCGGGACGGCTGCGGGCACTGGCCGTGACGGGCCTGCAGCGCTCTGCGCAGGCGCCCGATCTGCCCACGCTGGCCGAAACCCTGCCGGGCTTCGAGATCGTCACCTGGTGGGGCCTGCTCGCACCGGGCAAGACACCGCCGGCCGTGCTGGAACGCCTGAACCGCGAGGCGCTGAAAGCACTGGACCAGCCCGACGTGGCCGCCAAGCTGGCCGAGATGGGCGTGGCCGTGGATGTCGCCAGGGGGCCGGCCGCGTTCGGCGCGTTCATGCGCACGGAAATCACCCGCTGGTCGGATCTGATCCGCACGCTCGGCGTGAAGGCTGAATGAGGGCGACCGGGGCCTGACTCAGCGCTTCAGGACCAGTCCATTCCAGACCTTCTCCCAGGCTGCGTTCTCGGCGATCTCGAGGCCCGGGTCCATCATCACCGACTCGAAGTTGCCGAGGTCGGACTTGACTTTCTGGTTGGCCGGCGGGCGGCCGAGCGCCTGGAAGAGTTCCTGACCTTCGGGTGACAGCAGGTAGTCGGCGAAGAGCAGCGCGGCGTGCGGGTGCGGTGCCTGCCTGGCCAGTGCCACGCCCAGCGGCTGCGCGACCACGGGCTCGATCGGCGCCCACTCGATGGGCGCCCCAGCGCGCCGGGACGACGTGACCCCGCTGCTGTAGACCGTGAGCCCGACCGGGATCTCGCCCGCCGACACCAGTTGCGTCAGCAGCGTGTGGCCCATGCGCACGTCGGGCTTCATCTCGGACAGGCCCTGGATGAACTTCAGGGCGCGCTCATGGCCCCAGGCCTTGACGATGCCGGCCAGCCAGACGACGTCGCTCGACTCGATGCTCAGACGCCCCTTCCAGCGGGCATCGATGAAGCCTTCGATCGTCCTGGGCAGTTCGGCCTGCCGCACCAGCCGGGTGTTGTAGGCCACGCCCAGGTACGACAGCCGGTCGGGCATCCAGGTGCGGTGCGCGGGTATGGCCGACGGCAGCAGGTCGGCGATGTGCGGGCTGTGGAACTCGGCAAAGATCTTCTCGCGTGCCATCCGCTCGAGGTCGGTGCCGATGGTCTCGATCACGTCGACCGCATGACGCCGGCCACGCGCCTCGGTGACGGTGCGCTGCGTGACTTTCTCGCTGTTGGCCCGCCAGAGTTCGACCTTGACCCCGTACTTCTTCTCGAAGGCCTGCGTCAGCGGTCCGGATTCCGGTGGCGCCAGCGAGGTGTACAGCACCACGGCGCCTTCTCGCCGGGCGCCTTCCAGCACGCGCTGGTCGCGATCGGCACCTCGGTAAAGAAAGAGGCGTTCGGTGTCGGTGGGGCCTGTCTGGCCGGTGACCGACGTGGCCGGTGCCAACGCCCAGAGGGCCAGCCACGCCATCCGTCTTCTGCTGTTCGACTGCATGGGGCGCATGCTAGGAACTCGCGCCGCGGCAGGCGCGGGTGCAAACCCTGAGGAACCGGCTTGTGCTGCCCCAGCTGGGTGGACCTGGACCACGAATCAGGCGGGAACGGGCGCCGGGGGGCGAGGTTTCCCGAAGATGCTGGTCCCCGGTTGTCTGCTCATAATCGTGGCGATTCGTATCAGAGGAACGACGTTCCTCATAGGAGAACAAACATGGGTAGACTCGAAGGCCGTGTGGCCATCGTCACCGGCGGCGGTCACGGCATCGGGCGCGCCTATGCGCTGCGCCTGGCCAGCGAAGGCGCCCGGCTCGTCATTGCCGAGCTCGACGAGGCCGCCGCGCACGCGGTGGCCGCCGAGTTGCAGGCTGCCGGCCACGAGGCATTGGGCTTGTGCACCGACGTGGCCGACAAGGCGAGCTGCGAGCGCATGGCGCAGGCCGCGCTGCAGCGCTTCGGCCGCATCGACGTGCTCGTCAACAACGCCGCCATCTTCGCGACGGTGCCGATGTCGCGTTCGCCCTTCGACCAGATCGCGGTCGAAGAGTGGGACCGCATGATGAGCGTCAACCTGCGCGGCACCTGGCTGGCCAGCTGCGCCGTCATCCCGCAGATGCGCGCGCAGGGCGGCGGCAAGATCATCAACATCAGCTCGGGCACGGCCATCAAGGGCTCGCCCAGCCGCATCCATTACGTCACCTCCAAGGCCGGCATCCTGGGCTTCACCAAGACCCTGGCCAACGAGGTCGGCAAGGACAACATCTGCGTGAACTGCGTGGCGCCCGGCAGCACGCTGTCGGAAGAGAACCCCGACGAAGGCATCGTGAAGATGCGCCAGGCGGCCACCGCCACGCGCGCCCTCAAGCGCGTGCAGACGCCCGAGGACCTGACCGGTGCGGTGGTCTTCTTCGCCAGCGCCGACAGCGACTTCATCACCGGCCAGACGCTGGTGGTCGACGGCGGCTCCTGCATGCACTGAACTGGACAAGGAATCCCCATGCGACTGAGCGACCCCTACGCGCTGCAGGTGCTGCAGCAGGCCGAGGCCGAAACCGAAGGCTGGAAGATGACGATCGGCGGGCGCTTCACGGCCAGCCGCTCGGGCGCGACCATGCCCACGCTGAACCCGGCCCACGACGAGCTGATCGCCCAGGTGCCGGCCGGCAACGGCGACGACATCCAGGCCGCGGTCGACGCCGGCAAGGCGGCCTTCCTGGCCTGGTCCGCGATGCATGTGGACGACCGCGTCAAGCACTGCAAGCAGTTCGCCAACGCCGTGCGCGCGCGTTCGCGCGAGCTCGGCATGCTCGACGCCATCGACAGCGGCAACGCCTTCCTGCCGATGATCGACGACGCGAAGAAGGGCGCCGGCCTGCACGACTTCTTCGGCGGCCTGGGCATGCAGATCAAGGGTCAGACCATCCCCACGCCCGGCGGCGGGCTGGACTACACGCGGCCGCAGCCCTTCGGCGTGGTGGCGCGCATCATTCCCTACAACCACCCGGTGTCGTTCGCGGCCGGCAAGATCGCGCCGGCGCTGGTGGCCGGCAACACCGTGATCCTCAAGCCCGCCGACCAGACGCCGCTCTCGGCGCTGTGGCTGGGCAAGCTGGTGCAGGACTGTTTTCCGCCCGGCGTGGTCAACATCGTCAGCGGCGACGGCCCGGGCTGCGGTGGCGCGCTGGTGGCGCACAAGGAAGTGCGCCGCATCGCCTTCACCGGCAGCGTGGCCACCGGGCTGGCCATCACGCGCACGGCGGGCATCAAGTCGCTGTCGCTGGAACTCGGCGGCAAGAACCCGCTGATCGTGTTTCCCGATGTCGATGTCGAGAAGGCCGCCGCGGCCGCCGTGGCCGGCATGAACTTCAGCGTCTCGCAGGGGCAAAGCTGCGGCTCGAACTCGCGCGTCTTCGTGCACACCTCCATCCGCCAGCGCTTCACCGAGGCGGTGCTGGCGCGCACCGAGCGCATCGCCATCGGCCTGCCCGAACTCGAAACCACGCAGATGGGCCCGCTCATCACCCGCCGGCACTACGACCGCGTGCGCAGCTACATCGACATCGGCCAGCGCGAAGGCGCACGCCTGCTGCGCGGTGGCGGGCACGTGCCGGGTGCGGCGCTGGAGCACGGCTACTTCGTCGACATCACGGTCTTCGACAAGGTCAAGCACGGCATGACCATCGAGCGCGAAGAGATCTTCGGCCCGGTGATGGGCATCGTCGAATGGGACGACGAGGCCCAGATGCTGCAGGACGTGAACGACAGCGACTACGGCCTGTGCGCCAACATCTGGACGCAGGACATCAGCCGCGCGCTGCGCCTGGCGGATGCCGTCGAGGCCGGCTACGTGTGGATCAACGGCCATGGCGGCAAGCGCTTCAAGGGCGCGCCCTTCGGCGGCTTCAAGGACAGCGGCATCGGGCGCGAACACTCGATCGACGAGCTGATGAGCTACACGCAGTTGAAGAACATCAACGTCGCTTATTGATTCAATTACTGAGGCAGCCAGCGGCCATGATCAGAACCGTTGCCGGCGACGTCGAGGGCCTGGCCGGCCCCTGGCTGTGCCACGAGCACCTGCAGATCGACCTGTGTTGCCAGAAGGGGCCCGAGGTGGTGCTGGGCGACGCCGAGCAGGCCGACGTGGCGTCTGACCTGCAGCGGGCGCGGCAGCTCGGCCTGTGTGGCGTGGTCGATCTCAGCGTGCACGGCTCGGGCCGCAAGCCCTCGAACCTGCTGAACATCAGCCGCCTGGCCGGGTTGCCCGTCGTCTGCGCCGCAGGCTACTACTGGGACCCGTTTCCGGCCGAAGTGCAGACAGGCACGGTCGGCGCGTTGCGCGACGCGCTGGTGCGCGAGGTGACGCAGGGCATCGGCGACACCGGCATCCGCGCCGGCGTCATCAAGATCGGCACCGGCCCTGGCGCCATCGACGGCGCCGCCGAACGCCTGTTCGAGGCGGCCGCGCTGGCGGCGCTGGCCACGGGCGCGGCGGTCGTCACGCACACCTCGGCCGTCGAACAAGCCCACTGGCACCTCGACGCGCTGTGCTCGGCCGGCCTGCCCGCCGAGCGCATCCTGATCAGCCACATGGGCGCGGCGCAGAACGTCGAACAGCTGCTGGCGGTGGCGCGGGCCGGCTCGCTGATGGGCATCGACAAGGTGGGCTTCATCGCGCGCCGCTCCAACGCCGAACTCGCCGACCTGGTGCGCGATGCCTGCGCAGCCGGTCTCGCCGGGCAGCTCATCCTGTCGTCCGACGTCGCCCGCAAAGACCGCTTGCTGCGCCGTGGCGGGTCGAGCTATGGCGCCGTGTTCAGCGATTTCATCCCGATGCTGCGCGAGCGCGGCGTGACCGGACAGGACGTCGAGTTGATGATGTGCGGCAACCCGCAGCGCCTGCTGCATCTGGCCAGCCCGCTGCCGCTGGAAGCCCGGTCATGAAGCGCCGCACCGTGGCTGCCGCGCTGGCGCTGGGCGCGGCACCAGCCTGGTCCCAGGTCAAGCCCACGCCGGCTTCGCTGGTGGCCGCCTACGAAGGCGCCGACCGGCAGGAACGGTTGGTGGCCGGTGCGCGCAAGGAAGGCACGCTGAACCTGTACAGCTCGATCGCCGCAGCCGACGTGAGCCTCTTCACCGCCCAGTTCGAGAAGCTCTACGGCGTGAAGGTCAACGTCTGGCGCGCGGCCAATGACAAGGTGTTGCAGCGCGTGATCGGCGAGCAGGCCGCCGGCCGCCACGAGGCGGATGCCATCCAGATCGCCAGCCTTGAGCTCGAAGCCCTGGCGCGCGAAAACCTGCTGCAGGCGCTGCGGGTGCCGGTTCAGGCCCAACTCATCCCGCAGGCCGTGCCCCGGCATCGCCTATGGGCTGCGCATTACCTCAACGTGTGGGTGCAGGCCTACAACACGCAGAAGGTGCGCAAGGAAGACCTGCCGAAGACCTATGCCGATCTGCTGCACCCGCGCTGGAAAGGCAAGCTGGGCATCGAGGCCAAGAACGAGGAATGGTTCTTCACCGTCGTCGAGGGCATGGGCGAGGCAGCCGGCCTGAAATTCTTCCGCGACCTCGTCTCGACCAATGGCCTGTCGGCACGCGCCGGCCATTCGCTGCTGAACAACCTGGTCGTCGCGGGCGACGTGCCGCTGGCGCTGACCGTCTACAACTACATGCCCGAGCAGGCCCGGCTGAAAGGCGCGCCCATCGACTGGTTCGTGATCGAGCCGGCCATCGCACGTGCCAACGGCGTGGCCGTGGCGCGGCAATCGCAACGCCCCCACGCGGCCGTGCTGTTCTACGAGTTCGTACTGGGCGAGGACATGCAGCGCCTGATGGCCAGGAACGGCTATGTACCCACGCACCGCGGCGTCGAGTCGCCGCTCAAGCAGGTGACTATCAAGCTGGTGGACACCGAGGCCGCGCTGAACGCGGCCGACAAGTGGGCCGCGACCTTCGAGGCCATCATCAAGGGTGGGAAGTGAAAACATGAACAGGCGCAGGGCGGCGGTCATCGGCGGGGTGTTGTCGGCGGCGAGCCTGCTGGCGTGGCCGACCCCGGGCCAGGCACAAACCAGCAGTGCCATCACACCGAAGCTCGTGGAGGCGGCGCGCAAGGAAGGCTCGCTGCTGCTGTACACCACCACGCCCACCGAATACCTCAAAGAACTGGTCGAGCCCTTCGAGAAGCTCTACGGCATCAAGGTCCATGTCTGGCGCGCGCGCTCCGAAGTCATCCTGCAGCGCGTCATCAACGAGGCGCGCGGCAACAAGCCGCTGGTCGACGTGGTGCAGAGCATCGCACCGCCGATGGAAGCCTTGCAGCGTGAAGGCCTGCTGCTGGCCGTGAACTCACCGCAACACGCGCAACTGTTGTCGGGCTCGGTGCCGGCCCACCAAGGCTGGGCCTCGACGCTGCGTTATGTTTTCGTGCAGGCCTACAACACCGGAAAGGTCGCCAAGGACGAGTTGCCGAAGACCTATGCCGACCTGCTGCATCCGCGCTGGAAGGGCCGCCTGGGCATCGAGTCCTCAGACCACGAGTGGGCCAGCTCGGTCATCAAGGACATGGGCGAGCAAGCCGGCCAGCGCTTTTTTCGCGAGCTGGTGCGCGGCAACGGCCTGTCGGTGCGCACGGGGCATCCGCTGCTGACGAACCTGACGGTCTCGGGCGAAGTGCCGCTGGCGTTGACGGTCTACCAGTACAGCGTCGAGCAGGCGAAGAAGAAGGGCTCGGCCGTCGATTGGTTCGCCATCGAGCCGGCCGTGGCCATCGCCGACGGCATGGGCGTGGCGAAGAAGGCACCGAGCCCCAACGCTGCCCTGCTGTTCTACGAATACATGCTGGGTGCCGATGCCCAGCGCGTGCTGGCGCGCATCGGCTATGTGCCGACCCACACCCAGGTCGAGTCGCCGCTGAAGGGCGTGAAGGTCAAGTTGCTGGACGGCGCGGCGCTGCTCGACGAGCAGGACAAGTCGTCGGCGCGCTACGAGGCCTTGCTGCAGGGGCGTTGAGGCAGGGCCGTCGCCACGCGCAAGACGGCAACCCGGACGCCCCCGATCCTCGGCGGCAGCCCCGGCGCTCGGAGTCCGGCCGGCAGGCCGGCCCGCCGCCGCCGCTTCAGGGCACAGGGACTCACCCGTCCGTTGCGCCCAGTCGCCACAGCGACGTGACTTCGGCCGAACGGGCCGCGTGCAGCGGGTCCTGGGTGTCGAAGGCTTTGCGGTGCACCGGCCGGCGGTCGATGCGGCCCAGCACCCGCAAGCCGCCGGCCTCGATGGCGCCCAGCAGTTCGGCGCGCGTGCGCAGGCCCAGGTGTTCGGCCAGGTCGGACAGGATCAGCCAGCCTTCGCCGCCGGGCGCCAGGTGGGCGGCCAGGCCGTTCAGAAAGCCCAACAGCATGCGGCTGTCTTCGTCGTAGACGGCGCGCTCGATGGGCGAGCCCGGGCGGGCTGGCAGCCAGGGTGGGTTGCAGACCACCAGCGACGACCGGCCCGGCGGGAAGAGGTCGGCTTGCAGCAGGTGCACGGCGGGCGTCAGTGCCAGCCGCTGCAGGTTGTCGCGGGCGCAGGCCAGGGCGCTGTCGTCCATGTCGGTGGCGGTCACGCGCAGCCCGCGCCGCGCCAGCACCGCGGCCAGCACACCGCTGCCGGTGCCGATGTCGAAGGCCGTGCCGTCGCCCACCGGCAGGCTGGCCTCGGCGACCAGTTCCACGTATTCGCCGCGCACCGGGGAAAACACGCCGTGGTGCGGGTGGATGCGGTTGTCGGGCGCGGCACCCAGCGCCGGGACGGGCACGCCCTTCTTGCGCCATTCGTGGGCGCTGACCAGCCCCAGCAGTTCGCGCAAGGCAGCCACGTTGGCGCCGCCGTCCGGGTCGGGCGGGCCCCAGACCTCGGCGCAGGCCTGCCGCACCACCGGTGCGCGGCGCAAGGGAATGGCGAAGTCGGCGTCGAAAGGGATCAGCAGCATGGCCAGCACCCGGGCCCGCTGCGCTTGCGCCTGCCGGTGGCGGTGGAAGGCGGCGCCCGCTGTGGTGTCGACGGCTTGGGCTGACCCCCGCCGGGGTGGCCGGTCGGCGCGGCGCGCCATCGCCGTGAGCAGTTGCCGCGCGTTCTGGAAGTCGCCACGCCACAGCAGCGCGGTGCCTTCGCAGGCCAGGCGGTAGGCCGCGTCGGCGCTGAGCGTGTCGTCGGCCGTCACCACGCGGGCGGGCGGCGGGCCCGGGCGCTCGCAGCGCCAGCGCGCCTGACGCGGCTCGCCGTCTTCCGTCCAATGCAACAGCGGGAGGTCTTGCGCGCAGGGCGGAATGGGCGGGGGCGTGGGCATGGCCCGAGGTTACTGCGGCCGGGCGGCGCGGCAGGGCTTCAGGCTTGCAGCCTGCATGCCGATAAGCCGGCATACCGGGTCGTTTCGCCCTGGCCTGTCCAGAAGGTCCATCACCATGCCGTCCGTCTTTCGCAGCGCAGCCCTGGCCGGGGCCGCACTCCTGTCTGCTCACGCCGCACAGGCTTCGACCGTCGTACTCAACAACTGGGCCTTCGGCCGTGGCAACAATGTGCGTGCCGTGCAGCCCGCCTACGAGGATGCAGCCGGCGGTTTCACGGGCAAGCTCGACGGCAAGGACCTGCTGAGCTATTGCGTGGAACTGAGCCAGGATTTCGACTGGAAGACCAGCTACACGAACTACACCGATCAAACGGCGTTGGCCTACTTCGGCGCGGCCAGCGACAAGGCGCTGAAGCTGGCCCGGCTGGTCAGCTATGCCTACTACGACAGCACCGTTCACGTCAGCACGGCCGCGCAGTCCACGTCGATGCAACTGGCGGTCTGGAACGTCATCGACGACGTCGACTATTCGCTGTCGAGCGGCACTTTCGCCGACACCAGCGCCTATGCCGCCTACGCCAGCAGCCTGCTCAAGGCCTCGCAGTCCTTCGTCAACGTGGCCAACGTCTGGATACTGGCCTCGCCCACCCAGCAGGACCAGTTGCATTGGGACCGGGTGAGCGTCGGGCGTTCCAGCAACGCACAGACGGCCGTGGCCGAGCCGGGCAGCCTGGCCCTGGCCTTGGCGGCCATCGCTGTGGCTGCCGCCGCCCTGCGCCGCCGCGGCTGAAGTCGGCCGTCCGGCGCCGGATCAGGCCCGCGGCATGCGGAACAGACCGCACAGCTTGTTGCCGTCGGGGTCGCGCAGGTAAGCCAGGTAGAGCTTGCCGTTGGCGCCTTCGCGCACCCCCGGCGGGTCTTCGCAGGGGGTGCCGCCGTTGGCCACCCCGGCGGCATGCCAGGCGTCGGCCTGTTCGGCCGACTGGCAGGCAAAGCCGAAGGTGCTGCCGTTGCCCGTCGTGGCCGGCTGGCCGTCGATCGGCAGGCTGACCGAAAAAACGCCCGTCGGCGTGCGCCAGAAGACGCGGTGGCGGTCCACCGAGCCGGCGGGTACCCCCAGCGCACCCAGCGTGGCGTCATAGAACGCCTTGGCCCGGTCGAGGTTGTTGGTGCCGATCATGATGTGCGAAAACATGGCGTGTGGATCTCCAGGCGGACGCTTCGGGCGTCGGGTTGCAGGGCAGGGCGGAGGTCGGCCGGGCCGCTCCGCGGCGCATTGTGGCCGCCCGGCGGGCGGCTGTATCGCCGGGTTGACTAAGATGACGTCAGTTCCCGCTGACAACCCGACCGCACCATGAGCACCGCATCCGCCATCGTCTTCGAAGCCCCGCAAAGCCTGTCGGTGCAGACCCTGGAGCTCAAGGCCTTCGAGGACGGCGACCTGGATGTCGAGGTCAGCTTCAGTGGCATCAGCACCGGCACCGAACGCCTGTTGTGGGACGGCACGATGCCGCCTTTCCCCGGGCTGGGCTACCCGCTGGTGCCGGGCTACGAGACGGTGGGCACCGTGGTGCGCGCCGGCGTCAAGGCCGAAGTGCCGGTCGGCAGCCCCGTCTTCATCCCGGGCTCCTACAGCTTTCAGGGCGTGCGCAACCTCTTCGGCGGCGCCGGTTCGCGCCTCATCGTGCCGCACGACCGCGTGGTGGTGGTAGCGCCCGAACTCGGCCCCAAGGCCGTGCTGCTGGCGCTGGCTGCCACCTGCTATCACACGGTGGCCATGGGCGGCGCCAGGCAGCCCATGGTGCCGCCCGACCTGATCGTCGGCCATGGCGTGATGGGCCGGCTGCTGGCCCGCATCTGCCTGGCCCTGGGCTGGCCGGCCCCCACCGTGTGGGAGACCCAGGCCGTGCGCCGCGAAGGCGCCGTCGGCTACCCGTGCATCGCCCCCGACGACGACACGCGCAAGAACGTCCAGGCCGTGTATGACGTCAGCGGCGACGGCCGCATCCTGAACCAGCTGATCCTGCGCCTGGCCCCCGGCGGCGAGGTGGTGCTGGCCGGTTTCTACAAGCAGGACCTCAGCTTCGCCTTCGCCCCGGCTTTCATGCGCGAAGCCACGCTGCGCATCGCCGCGCAGTGGAAGAAGCACGACCTGCTGGCCGTGACCGCGCTGGTGGAAAGCGGTGCGCTGTCGCTGGACGGGCTGATCACCCACACCATGACCCCGGGCCGTGCGCAGCAGGCCTATGCAACGGCCTTCGGCGACCCGCAGTGCCTGAAGATGATGATGGACTGGCGCGCATGAGCCGGCAGCGCGTCTTCGTCATCGGCGCCACCGGCACCATCGGCCGCGCGACGGTGCAGGCGCTGGTGCGGCGGGGCCACGAGGTGGTCTGCCTGGTGCGCCCGCGGGCCGGTGTCGGTGGCGCGCTGAAGCCTGGCGACAGCGCGCGGCTGCTGGCCGGTGCCGAGTTGCGCGTCGGCGACGTCAGCGACCCCGCTTCGCTGGCGCGCGACGGTTTTCGCGGTGAACGCTTCGACGCGCTGGTGTCCTGCCTGGCCTCGCGCACCGGCGCACCGAAAGACGCCTGGGCCATCGACCACCGGGCCCATGTGCAAGCGCTGGAGGCCGCGCAGGCGGCCGGCGTCGGCCATGTCGTGCTGCTGTCGGCCATTTGCGTGCAAAAGCCGCTGCTGGCCTTCCAGCATGCCAAGCTGGCCTTCGAAAAGCTCCTGGTCGAGTCGGGCCTGCGCTACTCCATCGTGCGGCCGACGGCCTTCTTCAAGTCCTTGTCCGGGCAGGTCGACCGCCTGAAGCAGGGCAAGCCCTTCCTGCTCTTCGGTGACGGCAGGCTGACGGCTTGCAAGCCCATCAGCGACGCCGACCTGGGCGACTACATCGCCGGCTGCCTGGACGACCAGAGCCGCCGCAACCGCGTGCTGCCCATCGGCGGGCCGGGCGAGGCCATCACACCGCGCCAGCAGGGTGAGCAGCTGTTCGCGCTGCTCGGCCGCCCGCCGCGTTTCAAGCAGCTGCCCCTGGGCCTGATGGACGCCATCATCGCGGTGCTGAGCACGCTCGGACAGCTGCTGCCGGCGCTGGCCGCCAAGGCCGAGCTGGCGCGCATCGGCCGCTACTACGCCACCGAATCGATGCTGGTCTGGGACCCTGTGACGGACCGCTACGACGCCGCCGCGACGCCGTCGACCGGCAGCCAGACGCTCTTTGAGCACTACGCCGATCTGGTCAGCGGCGCCGCGCAGACCGAACGCGGCGACCACGCCGTTTTCTGAGCCAGCCGCACGGGCGTGCGGGCGTACGGGCGTACGGGCGGATCGGCTGACCGCGGCGGGGCGCCGCGCTGCTGCGGTCCGGGTGGGGCGCTCAGCGCGCGCTGAGCGGCGCCAGCCCGGCCTTGTTGATGACCCCCTCCGCCTCGGGCGACGACAGGAAGCGGATCAGGGCCACGGCCGCGTCGGGCTGCTGCGAGTTGCGCGTGACGGCGCCGGTGAAGTAGATCACCGGTTGCAGGTCGGCCGGCAAGGTGCCGACGAAGGCGACGCCGGGCACGTGGATCAGCTCGGCCACCTGCTGGAAACCGAGCTCGGCTTCACCGCGCGCCGCCACGGCGGCCACCGGCTCACCCGACGGCGGTCCGCGCACCTTGCGCGTCTTGCCGGCCAGCTGATCGGCGATGCCCATCTTGGCGAACATCACGGTCGACAGGTAGGTGCCGCTGCCGCTGTCGGAGTAGGCGATGGACCTGGCGGTCAGCAGCGTGCGGCGCAGCGCATCGACGCTGGCGATGTCGGGCTGGTCGGCGCCGTCGCGCACGACCATGCCGATCATCGAACGGGCCAGTTCGGTCTTGCCCTGGGCGCGTGCCAGCCCGCTCGCGACCAGTTCGTCGGCCGCACCGCCGTCCATGATCACCACGTCGGCCGCTTCGCCGCGTGCCAGCCGCGTGGGGATGGCCTCGGGCGAGTCACCCATCGACGGGCCGCGCGTGGTCACCAGGCGGTGGCCGGTGCTGCGCTCGAAAGCCGGGCCCAGTTCGGCGTAGACGCCGAAGAAACCGGCCGAGATCATCACGCGGACGTCGGCGGCGCGGGCTGGGCTGCACAAGCACAGCGCAGCCGTGCTGAGGGCGGCCAGCCAGCCGGCAAAGGATGGTTTCTTCATGGGGTTGTTGTCGTTAGTCTGGGTGCGTCGATGACGATGGCGCGAAAGTCGTTGACGTTGGTCAAGGTCGGTCCGGTCACGACGGCGTCGCCCAGGGCGCCGAAGAAACCGTGGCCGTCGTTGTTGTCCAGGCTGGCTCGGGGTGAGATGCCCAGCGCCCAGGCGCGGGCCAGGGTGTCGGGCGCGATGCAGGCGCCGGCGATCTCTTCCTGGCCATCGACGCCATCGGTGTCGCCGGCCAGCGCGTGCACGCCGGGCAGGCCGTCCAGCGCCAGCGCCATCGAAAGCAGGCATTCGACGTTGCGCCCGCCGCGGCCGGTGCCGCGCACGGTGACGGTGGTTTCGCCGCCAGACAGCAGCACGCAGGGCGCCGTGAAAGGCTGGCCGCGCAGTGCCACCTGGCGCGCGATGCCGGCCAGCGTCTTGCCCAGGTCGCGTGCTTCGCCTTCCAGGCTGTCGCCCAGGATGTACGGCGTCAGGCCGGCGGCTCGTGCCACGCGGGCGGCGGCTTCCAGCGCCATCTGCGGCGCGGTGATCATGCGCACGGTGTTGCGCGCCAGGCGCGGGTCGCCGGGCTTCAGCGTCTCGCCTTCGGCACTGGCCAGCAGCGTGCGCACGGCCGGTGGCACGTCGAGGCGGTAGCGGTCGATGATTGCCAGCGCCTCGGCGCAGCTGCTGGGGTCGGCCACGGTGGGGCCGGAAGCGATGTCCTGCGGCGCGTCGCCGGGCACGTCGGAAATCAGCAGCGTCCAGACCCGCGCCGGGTGGCAGGCCGCCGCCAGCCGGCCGCCCTTCAGCGCCGACAGGTGGCGCCGCACGCAGTTCATCTCGCTGATGGTGGCGCCGCTTTTCAGCAGCGCCTGGCTGACCGCCTGCTTGTCGGCCAGCGTCAGCCCCGGCCCGGGCGCGACCAGCAGCGAAGAGCCGCCGCCGCTGATCAGCGCGATGACCAGGTCGTCAGGCGTCAGATCGCCGACCAGTGCGCGCAGCCTTTGCGCCGCCTGCAGGCCGGCCGCGTCGGGTACCGGGTGCGCGGCCTGCACGATCTCGATGCGGTCGCAGGGCACTTCGTAGCCGTAGCGCGTGATGACCAGGCCTTGCAGCGGCCCGGCCCAAACGTCTTCCAGCGCCCGCGCCATCGCCGCCGACGCCTTGCCCGCGCCGATGACCAGGGTGCGACCTTGCGACGGGTCCGGCCGGGGCGGCAGATGCGGCGGCAGGCACAGCGCGGGCTGCGCGGCAGCGATGGCCGCGTCGAACATCGCACGCAGCAGGGCGCGGCGGTCGGGTGCCTGGGTGGCGGACATCGGCGTTCAGCCCCGGGCGCGCATCTGGGCCAGCACCTGCTGCGCGCCGGCCACCACGCCGTGCGCTTGCGCGCGGGCCAGGATGTGGTCCACCGCCTCGGCCGCCTTGGGGTCCAGGTCGTCGAAGGTGGGCTTGCAGCCCAGCGCCGGCGACAGGTCGGAAGGGCCGATGTAGACGGCGTCCAGGCCTTCGGCGGACAGGATCTGGTCCAGATTGTCCAATGCCTGCGCGGTCTCGATCATGGCGAAGGCGGCGATGGTGTCGTTGGCGTGTTGCGGGTAGTCGGCGCCGCCGCTTTGCCAGCTTTCACGCAGTTTGTTCGCTCTCAACAGGGTCTCCTTCAGCGTCTGTCAACGAAGCAACGCTACTGGCTCGGGGTTGAATGGCCGCCCCGGGATGATGAACTGCAGGGCCGCGGCTGCAGCCTGCAGCAATCTTGGCCACCTCGATCATCCGCTTGCGGCGCCGCTCAGACCGAGGTCGGCCCGGCCCCCGCCTGCACCTGCAGCGCGCTCTCGAAGGCCTCGAAGCTGAGCTTCGTCGGGCCGACGAACGAGGCCGAGCGCACCTGCTGCGACGCGGTCGCGACGCCCGGCGGCGTCTCGCCCGCTGGCAGCGCCGCCGCGGCGTCGAGCAGCAAGCGACGTGCGCGCACGATGGCCACGTCGGTGGCGACCAGAAACTCCCGTTCGCGCTCGACGATGCCGCCCATGCTTTCCTGCAAGGACGCGTCCTGCATCGCGATGCCCTGCACGCCGCTGAAGTAGCGGCCGCTCTTCTGCGCGGCGCGGTCGATCAGGTAGTCGTTGCCCTTGTTGGCCACGGAGCGGAAGCTGCCGGGGATCAGCTTCGCAAAGGCGCCTTCCTCCTGGGCCATCGCGTCCACCTCGTCGGCCGTCAACGGCCGTGCCGGGTGGTGGGCCCAGTTCCAGGTGGTGCAGTTCTCGTCGTCGATGGGCACCCAGGCATGGCCGCGGATGGCGTTTTCGCCGTAGGGCGGGATGATGGTGTACCAGGGCATCAGCCACTGCGTGACGCGCCAGTAGCTCTGTGCGGCGTCGATCTCGCCCACTTGACGTTTGGCCGAGATGGCCAGGCCGGCCGCCGTCTTCTGCAGCTCGAAACTGGGGCGCTGGTTGGCGATGTGGCGCGCGCCGTCGGTGCCGACATGCAGCTTGTCGGTCTTCAACTCGCCGCTGTGCAGCCACGACACGTGGCTGGAATCGATGCCGCCTTCCATGCCCTGCAGGTAGTTGCTTTCCTGGATGCGCTTGCTGATGTAGCGGTGGGCGTCGGGCACCATCGCCCATTCGTACTCGGGCGGCGCCGGCTGGTGCTCGGGCGGCCCCATATAGGCCCAGACGATGCCGCCGCGTTCGACGCAGGGGTAGGCCTTGAGCTTGACCTGCTGGCACAGCGGGCTGTCGGCGGGTTCAGAAGGCAGTTCGACGCACTGTCCGCTGGCGTCGTACTTCCAGCCGTGGTACGGGCAGCGGATGCCCGACTGCTCGACCCGCCCGAACCACAGCGAGACGCGGCGGTGGGCGCAGAACTCGTCGATCAGGGCCAGCCGGCCGTCGCTGTCGCGAAAGGCGATCAGCTTCTCCGACAGCAGCTGCACGCGCACCGGCGGGCCGTCGCGCTCGGGCAGTTCGCTGGCCATCAGGGCCGGGATCCAGTAGCGCCGGAACAGCGTGCCCATGGGCGTGCCGGGGCCGGTGCGGGTCAGGGTGTGGTTCTGTTCTGCGGTCGTCATCTCGGGTCTTCCCTGGGTGATCGGTTCGGCCTCAATCGGCCGTGATGTGGCCTTTGCTGACCACCTGCTTCCACATCACGAGTTCGCTGCGCACGAGGCTGTCCAGCCGCTCGGGCTTGCCGCCCGCCGGGACGACGCCCATGCGCGCCATCGCGTCCTTGACTTCGGGCAGCAGCAGCAGCGCGTTGACCTCGGTGTTCAGCCTGTCGATCACCGCCGGCGGCGTGCCCGCCGGGGCGGTGATGCCGTACCAGGCTTCGCTGGCGACGTTGGGCACGCCGGCTTCGGCGAGCGTCGGCACGTTCGGGAACTGCGCCGCGCGCTGCGTCCCGATCACGGCCAGCAGCCTGAACTTGCCGGCCTGCACCAAGGCCAGTGCGCTTTGCAGCGCCACCACGCCGGCCTGCACGTGCCCGGCCGCCAGATCGTTCAGCGCACCGGCGGTGCCTTTGTAGGGCACATGGTTCAGCGTCAGGCCGGTCTGCTGCTTGAAGAGTTCCATGGTCAGGTGGTGCACGCTGCCGGGACCGGGCGAGGCGTAGTTGACATGGCCGGGCGGCTGCTTCTTCACATGCTCGATGAACTCGCGCACCGTGGTCGCCGGCACGCTGTTGGCCACGGCCAGCACCAGCGGGCTGCTGCCCAGCAGCAGCACCGGCGTGAAGTTCTTCAGCGGGTCGTAGGGCAGCTGGGGCTTCAGCGCCGGCAGGGTGCTGAAGGCGGTGGCGGAAAACAGCAGGGTGTGGCCGTCGGGCGCCGCCTTGGCCGCAGCGTCGATGCCGATCAGGCCGCCAGCGCCGGCCTTGTTGTCGACCACCACCGGCACCTTCCAGCGCTGCCCCAGCAGCGGGCCCAGCAAGCGCGCCAGCTGGTCGCCGGTGGTGGCCGGCGTCGAAGGCACGATCAGCTGGATGGTGCGCGAGGGGTAGTCCTGGGCCCACGCGGGCAGGCTCAAGACGGCGGCCAGCAGGGCGGCGACGAGCAGGGGTTGGAGCGACATCGGTGCCTATTGCGCTTGGACCGGGGCGCCATTCGCGGCGCCGGTCTGTCCGCCGTCACAGCAAGCCATGTTCACCGCCAGCCCCTCGTTGTGAAGGCCCGGATGCTAGCTTCAATTCGCGAGAGCGAAACGGCGTTCCGCATAAGGGAATGGTTTCGGATGGCGGGCCGACCCCCGTGCAGGGGTCGGCCCGCCGGGCGGCGTCATGCCCAGTGCCCGCTTCGAGCGGGGTACCCCCCCCTCATCACGGAGACAATGATCGGCATGGACATCTTCGACCCCGACTCCCCCCTGGCCCGCCGCCACCTGCTGCTGGGCGGTCTGCTGGGCGCCCTGGCCCCGTCAGCGGCCTGGGCGCAGGCTGCGGCCAAGCCCAGCACGGTCCGCCTGGTGGTGCCTTTCACACCGGGCACCGGCATCGATCTCGTCGCCCGGCAGATCGCGCCGCCGCTGGCTGAGCGCCTGAAACGCCCCGTCTTCGTCGAGAACAAGGCGGGTGCCTCGGGCAACATCGGCACGCTGGATGTCGTGCGGTCGGCGCCGGACGGCAGCACGCTGATGGTCAGCGTCAACACCCTGGTCATGAACCCGGCGCTCTACCCCAAGGCCGGCTTCAATCCTTTGACCGACCTGGCCCCGGTCAGCCTGACCAGCCGCGGGCAGTTGCTGCTGGTGGCCGGCAGCGCCTCGAAGATCGACACGCTGCCAACGCTGCTGGCGCAGGCCCGGGCCCGGCCGGGCGCGCTGAACTACGGCTCGCCGGGTGCCGGCACGCCGCACCACCTGGCGATGGAGTTGCTGAAGAACCGCGCCAAGGTGTCCTTGACCCACATCGCCTACCGCGGCACCGCGCCGGCGCTGACCGACCTGCTGGGCGGGCAGATCGACCTGATGTTCCTGCCCATCCACGTCGCGCTGCAGCACGTGAAGGCCGGCAAGCTGCTGGCGCTGGCCATCAGTTCCGACCAGCCGCATCCGCTGCTGCCGCAGGTGCCGCCGCTGGGCACGCTGAACCTCGGCAACCTGAATGTCGACATGTGGTACGGGGTGCTGGCCCCGGCCGGCACGCCCCAGGCCGAGATCGACAGGCTGAACCTGGCATTGCGCGACATCCTGGCCCTGCCCGCGGTGGCCAGCGCTTTCGAGACGCAGGGCATGACGCCCGAACACAGCACGCCCGAGGCCTTCCGCCAGCTGATGGTGGCCGATGCCAGGCGCTGGTCCGACCTCATCAAGGCGCAGGGCATCACGGCGGATTGACCGGCATGAACATCCATCCCGCAGCACCACCCGACCTGCAGACCGAGGTCCTGATCGCCGGTGGCGGCCCGGTCGGCATGGGTCTGGCCATCGAACTGGGGCAGCGCGGCGTGCGCTGCGTGGTCGTCGAACGCCACCACCAGCCGCAGCCCATACCCAAGGGCCAGAATCTGACGCAGCGGACGATGGAGCACTTCCATTGCTGGGGCGCCGAGGCCGCGCTGCGGGCGGCCCGCACCATACCGCCGTCCTACGGCATCGGCGGGCTGACGGCCTACGGCACGCTGCTGGGCCCGCATGTCCACGATTGGCTGCAGCGCGACCTGGTCAAACCCTACTACCACACGGCCAACGAGCGCCTGCCGCAGTACGCCACCGAGGCGGTGCTGCGTGCGCGTGCGGCCGAATTGCCGACCGTCCGCACGCTGTACGGCTGTGACGTGGCCGCCATCACGCAAGCCGACACGGGGGTGACCGCGACCCTCACCGACCGCGCGGGGGGCGCGCCGCGTGTCGTCCGCGCCGCCTACGCCGTCGGCTGCGACGGCGCCCGCTCGCGGGTGCGCGAGCAGGCCGGGCTGACGCAGACGCGCACCGACCATGACCGCATGATGGTGCTGCTGGTCTTCCGCTCGACCGAGCTGCATGCGCTGCTCGAGCGCTACCCCGGCAAGTCCTACTACAACGTGCTGCAACCGGCGCTGTCGGGCTACTGGAAGTTCTTCGGCCGTGTCGACCTGGGCAGCACCTGGTTCTTCCATGCCCCCGTGCCGCCGGGCACGACGGCCGACAACTTCGACTTCCGCGCTGAGCTGCACGCGGCCGTGGGTGCGGAATTCGCGGTCGAGTTCGAGCACATCGGCTTCTGGGACCTGCGTTTCGCCATCGCCGACGCCTACCGCGCCGGGCGCCTCTTCGTCGCCGGCGACGCGGCGCACAGCCACCCGCCCTATGGCGGCTACGGCGTCAATTCCGGTCTCGAGGACGCGCGCAACCTGGGCTGGAAGCTGGCCGCCGTGCTGCAGGGCTGGGGCGGCGCGCAGCTGCTCGACACCTACGACGCCGAGCGCCGCCCGGTGTTCCAGTCGACCATGGACGACTTCATCGCCAAGGCCATCGCGACCGATCGCGAATTTCTGGCCACTTTCAGCCCGCAGCGCGACCCGGTCGCCTTCGACGCGGCCTGGCAAGCGCGGGCGCAGGGCGCGGTCGGCGAAGTGCATGCCTTCGAGCCGAATTACGAAGGCTCGCCCGTGGTGTGGCCGGGCAGCGGCGAAGCCGGCGTCTGCAGCGCCAAGGGCTCGCACCGTTTCGAGGCCCGGGCCGGCCACCACCTCGCGCCGGCCACGCTGGGCTCGGGCGTCGCCGTGTTCGACGCACTCGGCCCCGGTTTCACCCTGCTGGCCCTGAGCGCCGATGCCGACGCCGTGCACGCTTTTCGCGAAGCAGCGACCGAGCTGGCCCTGCCGCTGACGGTCGTCGAGGCACCTGCTGAAGGTGAAGCGGCCCGCTACGCGGCGAAGCTGGTGCTGGTCCGACCCGACCAGTTCGTGGCTTGGTCGGCCTCTGATGCGCAGCTCGACCGCATGGCGGCCGTCCGGGTCCTCAGCCTGGCTGCAGGCGGGGTGGCAGCCGCTGACCGGCCCGCCTGACGAAGTTCGCCACCGCGTCGGGCGCCGACACAGGCAGCATGTGGCCACCGGCCGTCAGCGTCAGCTCGATGACGGACGGGTTGCAGGCGGCGGTCTGTGCCCCGTTGCGTTGCGGGTCGAGGATGCGGTCGCCGCGGCCGAAGAGGATGCTGACCGGGCAGCTCAGTTCGCCATAGCGTGCGGCCAGCGCGGGCAGGTCGGTTTCGACGGCCGCCATGTCCTGCGAGGCGTGGATGAAGTTGGCGGGCCGCAGCGTCAGCAGGCCGCCGCCGCGCGTGGCGAAATCCAGCGGACCGGTGTGGGGCGAGAAGATGGCCTTCAGGATCTGCGCGCTGAACAGGATGGCCCAGGGGGTGGCCACGGTCCAGGCCACCAGCGCGCGCAGACCGGCGCTGCGGATGGCCAGCAGCTTGAAGGCTGGCGGCGGTTCGGCCTGGGGCTGCGTCAGCGGTGCCACCAGGGCCAGCGTGCGCACGCTGCCGGGGTGGTTCAGCGCCAGCATCAGCGCCACCGCGCCGCCCAGCGAATGGCCGACCACGGCCGGCCGGCCCAGCCCCAGCGCGGCTATCAGTTCGGCCACCAGCGCGGCCTGGCGGACGATGCTGCCGTCGGCGTCGGGCGCGCGGCTGGAGTGGCCCGAGCCGGGGCGGTCGAAGACGACGACGCGGTGGTCCTGGGCCAGCCGGTCGACCAGGGAATGCGTGAAGTTGCCCATCTGCCCGCACAGGCCGTGGATCAGCAGCAGCGGCGGGCCCTGGCCCTTCTCCAGCCAGTGGATGCGTTCGCCGGCGGCGTGGATGAAGGCGCCGCGCGGCGGCAGCAGCCGTTGGACGGCATGGCCGACGACAGCGGTGACGAGGACGAGGCCGGCGGCCGTGCCCAGCACCACCAGCGCCAGCCCGCCCAGGGCCGTGCCGATCATGGCGCCACGCCAACGGTTACCAAGGGTTTGAAGGCGCGGGCTGACAGCATGCGCTGCATTTTGCGTTGCGGCGCGATCCGGCCCCCGGCCGTGGCATCCAGGGGCCGACCGCGGCCGGGCACGCAGGCCCGTTTCAGCGTATGGCGACGCCCCAGGGCAGTTTGCCGACGGGCACGTCGGCGATCTTCACGGCGCGATCGACATCGATCACCGACACGGTGCCGGAGCGGCCGCAAGCGACGTACAGCTTCTTGCCGTCCGGTGTCAGCGCCATGTTCCAGGGCCGCTGTCCGACACCGACGGTGGCCATCACCGCCAGCGTCTGCGCATCGAAGATGGACACCGTCGCCTCGCCGCCATTCGAGACGAAGACGCGTCGGCCGTCAGGGTGCACCGTGATGCCATTGCTGCGCTGCCCGGCCTTGGACTTGGCGACCGTGGCGAAGGTCGCCGTGTCGATGAGGTAGA
>Ga0136641_1000063_pt1 | contig 41695 bp, 28 predicted proteins | sample EliLak1302023Y_FD_115312 | JGI IMG/M metagenome (GOLD analysis project Ga0136641, IMG submission 115312) | Freshwater microbial communities from Elizabeth Lake, Yosemite National Park, California, USA - 13020-23Y | ecosystem: Environmental > Aquatic > Freshwater > Lake ...
GTTGGTATTAAAACTTAATGCATAACCACTGGTAGTTGCAAATGTAGCAGTATATGCATTAACCGCAGTAGTTACTAATGTGTTGGTATTAAAACTTAATGCATAACCACTAGTAGTCGCATATCCAACTGATGCTCCACTAGCACTTCCCCAAACTAATGTTCCACTATTAATAGTTAATATAGTTCCGTCAAGACCAACTGGTAGAGTAGTCGTTTGGTTAGGGCCTGATTGATAAACTAGACTGCTTGTAGTTCCACCTATAATATTAGTGGCAGTATATGCATTAACCGCAGTGGTTACTATGGTATTAGTATTAAAACTTAATGCATACCCACTGGTGGTAGCAAAAGTAGAACTGTTTGCTAACAATGCATTTGTAATTGTCCCCACTAATTGCAATGTTTGTGTATTATAAGTTACAACTGTGTTTTGTAATTTTCCAAAATTATCTGTATATACTAGTTGATTATTACCTAAAGATGTAACACGAGCATTAGCCGCTGTCAAAGTTCCGCCAATATAAACACTTTGAGATATGTATGCTCCGCCATTAGATACGACCAGTGCTCCAGTACCTGTACTAGATCCGTCAGTATAATCAAATATAGTTAATTTTTTACCAACAGATGCATATCCTGCTACAGTAAATGCCCCTAGGCCAGAAGCTGCTATATAAACATCTTTACCAAAATAGGCACCGCCTACAACAGATATTGCGCCGCCGCCAATGGTAGTTCCAGATGCTGAGCTAGTTACAGAAATATTATTTGTTACTAATTGGGTTAATGAACTGACATATTTTAAATTATTAGGATCAAATGCCGTTTGTCCAACGTCAGATTGATAAGGGATTGCTCCCGGAGCTCCACCTGCTAAGTTTGTTGCACTGGTAGCATTACCAACTGATGCGCTACTGGAATTAGTCCATACTAGTTGTTGATTTACTACACCAAGTAGTGTACCATCTTGCCCTATTGGTAAAAATGCGGTAACACTTGCTGTTGATTGATATGGTATGCTATCTGCCGATCCGCCTTCTAAATTTTTTGCTGTAGTAGCTGTTCCTAAAAATCTAAGAGCAGTAACATTTCCGCCAATATTTACATTTCTGCCAATCCCAACACCACCAGCAATCACTAGTGCTCCACTATCAGTGCCAGTAGATTGTGTAGTGTTATAGGTTGATATTATGTCATCTGTAGTTACAAATGATGTGGTAACTGTAGTTAATTGAATTGTTAATTTATTAGCAATTAAATCTCCAGTTACCGTTAAATTTCCGTTTACTGTAGAACTAGAAAGTGTAGTAAGTCCACCTACTTCAAAATTTCCGTAAATTTTTCCATCAGTTCCAACAATTAAATTTTGAGCAATTGCAGCACCACTATTAACTTGCAATGCATTAGATTGTTCAGTTGAACTTGTAACCGCATTGGTGCCTAAAACAACAAGACCGTTGTTTACATTAAAATCTTGATTTACGGGGGTTATTGCCACAATGGTATCTTCCCGTTAAGGTGTCATACCAATACGTAAAACTTTGACTGTTTTACTTGTTGCACCAGTTGCCTGAAATAACAATTGTGCTGTGGTAATTCCAAAAATTGAAACTACTTGACTTTGGAATTGCCCAAGTATTGCATTATTTTTTACCGTTGCATATTCAGCTACCCATGTAGTATAAGTACTCGCAGTATTTGCAACTAGCATTATTAGTTCGCTAGCTTGAAAACTATTAGTTGACGGGTCGTCAATTTGTACCAAATATTTTGAAGTCCTAAATTGTGTAACTGGATAAGAATCAATTACTGTTGACACAGCCGAATTGACTGGTGTTAGTGTACTATCAAATATAGTATCAGCAATTTGTACACTTTCGGAATAAAGTCGACCGCCAACATTGATATCTTTAGCAACACCTATACCACCACTTATTTGCAATGCTCCAGTAGTAGTACTGGTACTATTTGTTAAATTGTTAATAAAAATTGCATTAGTAGTTGTTGAACCGTTTGTAGTAACTGACTGTAACGTAATAAATGCCAAAGACGCAGTTGTTAAAATTGCGTTTCCACCAACAGTTATCGAACCAGTAGTTATAGATACTAATCCAGAACCTGTTCCAATGGATATACCGTCAAAATTGCCAGAACCTTGACTAACTACTGTCCAAGCGTATCCTGTCCACTGATAAGTTTTTCCACCAAGAGTGTACTTTTGTCCTACATATGGATTTGCGGGAAAATTTAATAGCGCCATATTTTTAACTCTTTATAATGTTGTAATCTGTAACCAGAATGAATTAGCACCATCTTGAACATATTGAAGTTCAGCTAGTATTTGTGTATCTATCCAAAAATCTCCAGGTTTAGGATTTGGGGGAGGTAATCCAGTATCAGTAATTGTAACTTTTGGTGTATACAATAGGTAATTTTGTAATGGATTCCCATCTTGACTATAAACGCTACCGTTGACTCCAACTCCGCCAACCACTTGAAGAGCACCAGTGCTAGTCGATGTAGCTGTACTAGTTCCAGTAATTTTAACAGATTTAGAATTATCAATGTTTCTTATATATAGATGCCCTTTTCCTATATCTAAATAACCGTCTTGTGTAGTATGACTAATAGCTAACGCATTATTGAAATTGTTTGATTTTATAGTAAATGATGAACTACCATTTATAGAATCCAAAGTTATATTTCCGCCGGCATATATATTTCCACCAACACCAACCCCGCCAGTTACGACAAGTGCTCCCGAACTAGTATTAATTGACGCAGCTTGATTACTTATTCTTACATATGAATCTACGTACAAGATGTCATTTAACCCGTCATATTGAATAGTGCTAGGCGAATATATAGAAGTATATCCAGTTTGTTGGGAGGTCATTGCCAACAAATAAGTATCTGAAGCTGTTGGATTTGCTTTTATTTCATCAGCCAATGTTGCTGAACCTGAAACCAATGCAGCTAGTGCAGTTGCGTGTAATGTGCCGCCAATCCAAACATCACCGCCAATTCCCACACCGCCGTTTACTACCAATGCTCCGTTAGTAGTAGTTGTTGCCTTTTTGGGATTGACTACATTTAATGTTCCACCAACATATAAATTGCCACTAATACCAGCACCGCCATCTACATTAAATGCTCCACTAATTGTAGATGTGGACTCAGTTCCTAGACCTAATCCAGTATCAGCATTAAATTCTAAATAACCCGATCCATTGTAATAAAATACAGATCCAATATTAATTTGATTGTCTAACCCATCAACCATATTATCGCCGCCAATAGAAATATTAGCATTTCCACTGATCATATTTCCAGCAATTTCATGGCCCATGAAAAAGTTATAACTGCCTGTGGTAAAATTAACAGCTGGGTTGTATCCTAAGAAAAAATTCTGCTCTCCATTAATTAAATTTTTTCCAGCATTATTACCAATAGCAAAATTACCGTTCCATAATAAAGTTTTATATATTATTCCGTTACTAGAATAACCATTGTATGCACTGGCATCTACGCCGTGTTGTAAATTGATATCACTGTATAATATGATAGATGACGGAGCAACTGGATTAACATAGTAAACGTTATCATTTATTTCTGTCATGCCAAGTACATTTTTAATTATTATTTGTGTACCTGGTATCATTGTACTTGTATTTGATATTGATAATGTTAAAGGATTTGTAAAAATAACACCTGTTATATTAGCAGCAAATTCAGTTTGTGTAGAACCAATATTGTTTAATGCATTATCACCAATAGCTATTGTATTTTCTAATAATTTTCCCTTACCAACAGCATTGTTACCAATAGCAATAACTTTATATGATGTGTCAATTCCTAAAAGAGCGTCATATCCAACTACAATACTTCGTTGTCCAACAGGAAAATCATTAAGCGTTGGCGACCCAGTGCCAGTAATAGAAATATTATTAATCCCGCCGCTGAGATTACTGTATCCTTGACCCATGGTCAATCCGTTGACCACAATGTCTTTACCTGTACGTATTCCCTCAGAAATCCCAATACCACCTTTAACCACTAATACACCAGTATCTGAACTTGTATTTGCTACCAAACCTGATATAACAACTGTACCAGTACCATTACCAACAAGGCTAATGTTTAAATCTTGCAGATTTGTCTGCATTGTTCCAGTAGTAAACTGAATATTGCCTAAACTAGAAGCATACTTAGTAATTAATTCTGATGGGTATACAACTTCAGTTATTAATGTATAACCAGTATTAGTAGTTGGCGTGGCAGGTAATTGCGGTTGTGCAGTCGCAAGAGTAATGAAATTGTTTGCACTTCCTGCTCTTAGTGACGATCCGCTTAATAATGCTGGCATAGTGTATCTCTCTTTTTAATTATTGATTAGAGGTTTCAAGTATACTTAGTACTATTGTGCAGTCCCCAGCTCTAGTAGCATATGCTTTAACACTATCTAACGTTTCTACAACTAGCTTACCACTTAACAAATTGACTGCATCCTTTCCTGGTAAGGGATAGTCTTCTACTAGATAACTATCACCAACGGGTTGCCCGTTTTTACCTTGTGCATTTTGTTGAATAGGAATATTCCTACGATGTATAAGACTTACAGAATTAGTTATGGTGTTTCTATTTGAAACTTGTGCCATAAGAACAATGCTAGTAACACCAACAGGCGACGTATAAATTGTTGCTGAAGTGCTTGAGGTTAGGACTGCGGTCATTGTCCTAAACTGATTTAATGGAATTAACGCCATGATTTATCCTTTTTAAAATCCGCCGCCGCCTTCAATTGCTAATATGAACGGAGTCATATTAGCAAACAGCGACTTGGTAAATGTCCTACCACTTAGAACACCTGTTGCTTGACTTATTACTAATCCTGGTCCAATACGGAAGTCACCGTTTTGGTCAGTTGATGTGAAAAATACTGCTCCGTTATCTAACTGTACAACTTCTTTACCTTGCACAGGGTCAGCAATACCAAATTGTGGCAATGCTCCGTAGTTAGTACCAGCACCTACATATTCAAATACATAACCACTTGCGCTAATGTAACTACGTTGGTAAAAATTAACAGTGGCGCCATCAGGGAATAGATCAGTCCTTGTTACGTTTTCTCCTAATTGAACAATATGATGAGTACCATTTCTAGACCAATAGCTTAATCCTGAGAATACGCTGTGATAATTTCCACCAGATTCAATGTCATATATTAATTCTTGTAGTATTAAAAATACATCGCGTCTGCATTTATTTTGATCGTAATCAAAATTTACAGGATTGTTACTAATAACATATGCTGTTACTTGATCTGCTAAGAAAGTTTTATTTGCTTCAATCAATGTAATAGCATCACCAGATCCTGCAGGAATAGTGCCTGTTTTCTTAACTAGTTTAGGAGGAACTATTGTTGCATATGTGCTAGGTGTAGCTCCTATAATTCTTGTCATCTCTCCAAATCTTAAATCAATAAATGAAGCTGCTGCTGAACCATTTACTATTAAAGGTCTAAATTCTTGTACACTAGTAGTATTTAAATTTTGTTGAGTAACTGGCACATTTCCAATGACATTGTCTATCAAACTGTTCAAATATTGTAACGATGCAACATGTGCAGCTACTTGATCAGTAGCTACATTGGGTTCTGAAAGAATGTTAGTATTATCTGACCCATTGATTAATCTTGGATTATTTGCCACTGTACTACTCAACACAGTGTAATAAGCATTACCACAGAAGTAAAATGTAAAATAATTATCGTTATTTGGGAATCCGCCACCAGTTGGTAAAGCATAATTTAAAGTAACTGATTGATAGCTGACATTAGTAACATATGTTCCAGTGGCAACATATGGAATTCCATAATTTGAATTTACAACATATTGCGCAGGATCAGTAGTAATATTTTCATCAGCATCTAAATAATCACCAATTTGATTATGTTTGTATTGGAATTTGTCAAATGTGGATGCAAACTGATCTCTAATGTAAACATAGTTGCCAAGTGAAATTCCAGTTGTATCAATGCCAGTAATTGTAATAGATCCCGTAGTTAATGTAGCAAGATTAGGCTGTGCTGTTAAGAAGCCAGGGAATCCTTGTTCGTTGATATGCCCTTCATCTGGGACAACTTCCATTACCAAACTAATATGTGGCCTATTGTTTAAATCAGGAACAAATATTTCTACTTGTCCATTTTTAGGCCAGTAGCCATTTGGATAATATTGATTATAACCATTTTCTCCTGGACTGTCTGGATATGCTTTAAATTTAGGATTGTAAACAGTACCGCTAAATTTACGGGTACCATATCCCTTAGCAACCAAGCAAAGATCACCAAAGTTAGCATTACTGTTAACAATACTAGCAATACCGCCATTGTCAACTTGTACACCTACACTTGAGAAAATTGTAAACACAGAAACTAACTGTGCATAACCATTATTAGTAATATGTACACCACGTCCACCCTGTGTTAATTGTGTAAACGCATCATAAACAAAAGAATTAATTGGGCTACGGTCAGATATAACTCCGCCGTCAACTAAACTTCCTCCCATGCCGCCAATAGGATCGACCTTACGCATATCCCAAGTGTTAGCATTACCGGTATATTCTAAAGAAATTGCTTCAACTTGATAATCTTGTAATGGGAATATTGATATGTCGCCAAAATATAATGTTGCATTATTAGCAAAGCCTACCGTAAGAGTATCTAATCCAATTAAGTACGTATTTGTGGCAGTGTTTATCAGTGTTACACTTGTAACTAAAGGAGCAATTTGTACATCAAGTGCATTAAGTCCAGTTGTATTAACCAATGCACTACCTGGATAGATAGACGGTGCATATAACGGACCTTTTTCAATTATGTTAGTGATAATTCCAAAATTGCGGCGTACTGCCTGTTGTGGCATATAGTCTTGACCATAATCATAGAAGGTATTGATGATTTGTTTTGTTTCAGTTTGTGGTTGAGGTGTAACTGTCTGATTAGCAATAATTTGTAAGGCAATATCTCTTGCGTGATTTATTGCCGCTGTTGTAGTAGTTTCTTGTCCAGTTATATAGTTATAACCTGCGGACCAATAAGACAGCCCAGCCTCTACAGATTTTTGATTTCCGCCTAATAGTATGTCTTGACTAACTGCATCAACAATTAATCCAGTGTCTCTATAGCACTTTTCTTGATTGTAAAGGAATGAGGATGGACTTTCAAAAGTTTGATTTATATAGGATATTACTTCTTCTCTTATAAAGTTTTTATTAATTTGAATATTATCAATGCCATTTAATATCGATGTTGATGAAGATCTAATTAGGCTAATAGGTACTAAATTTTTAGATGCAACAGCAGTTCCAGTTGCAATAATAGTTGTAACTGTACTAATTGCTTGAGCAAAAAGATTGGCTACGCCAACGGTTGATGGATTAGATGTTATTACCTGACGTACAGTTGTTTGAAGTGGAGTAACTGGAATATTTTGTATAATATTTGAAGTTATTGCAGATAGATAATTAAATGCTGCAATGGTAGCTGTGGTTTCGCCAACAATATTAGATTTAGTTCCTACAAATCTATAATAGCTTAGTCCTGACTGTATACTTTGTTTATTACCACCGTATAATAAATCAAAACAAACGCTCGTATTCATGTACCCAACATCTCTTTCACATTTTGCATTATCATATGTGGTAGAAAATCCAGGATTAGTTGCGTTAATATATGCAACTACTTCTTTAGCCATATATGTGGCATTAGCTTGCAATACTGCGTAGGCATTTTGTACGCTTAAGAACTCACTGGGGGTAAATCCGAAAACAATTTTATCAGTCCAGCCAGTAATATTACCTTTTAATATATCAAGTATAATGTCATAGTTTGCCATAACTTTTTTAGCTTCGGCATATGTCCCTGGTTGTAAACTTATATTTTGTTGTTCAATATCTTGATATCTGCTGACCAAATCAGTAGCCGATGTAATATTTTGTATAACCTTAACACTTAATTCTTTTAAATATTCAACTGCTTGAATTGTTTGATGATATTCGTCAGGAATCGCGCCTACTAAATCGCCTTGGACATAATATTGCAATCCTGCAAATGTACTTTGGCTGTATTTAGGAGTAGGGAATAATAAATCCTCAATAGCAGAATCAATAATTATACTAATATCTCTCTTGCATTTAATAGCATTATACGGGAAAGATTGAAAATTATTGTTAATCCAATTAATAGTGTCTTCTTGAATAAATGTTCTGTTAGCCTGCATTAATACTTCAGCACTCAAATATGCTGCATCTATTGCAGAACTGCTCTGTTTGGTAAACTCGTCAGCAGACCCAATCTGTATAATTCTAGTGATAGTATTGAACAATGTAGCAATACTTGCATTAGCAACACTGCCATCAGTTAATACGGTGTTTATTACTTGAGGGTTTTGTTTGAATGGGTATACTGCTGTCAGTATTGGACAAATAGAATTAGTAATAATGTTTCTACATAGTGAACTCAAATAATCAATAGCACTAATAGTCTGAGTTACTTGTCCAGAAATCTTACTAATTGCTCCATTCCAATATGCTAATCCAGATTCAATAGATTTTTCATTACCACCAAATGTTGCGTCGTATGACACATTTTCTACTAATATGCCAACGTCTCGATAGCAAATTTCTTTATTATAACTGAAGTTATTAAACTGACTGTCAATATATGCAATTACTTCGTCTGCTAAGAAAGCTATGTTTGCTTCCAATAATGTATAAGCATTTATAAATTCAGTATTCGTACTTGCAGTTAACGGCATTGGAATTGTTGCACTAACTACACTTGGGCCGTTTCTAATAATATTAGTAATTATATCAATTTTGTCTTGTACTAATTTAGCTTCGTAAGTAGTTGCTGCAATGTATCCGTTACCAGTAGTATTCTGTGTTGATAAACTATATTGTTTTGGTAGTTGGACACCAGTAACAATATTAGGTAATAAAGATCGTATGTAATTATATGCTGCAACTACTTGTGGCATTTCATTAGGAACTGCTGAAGAAGTTGCATCAAAACTATAATAATATATTCCAGATTTAATTGCTTGTTTATTAGATGGAGAACCAGTACCATCAGGATGTATTAAATCAAATGCAACACTATCAATCATGTATTGAATATCTCGATAGCAGGTAGATGTACTAAATGCAAATGTTGGATTATTTGCAATTATCCATGCTATGGTTTGATCAGCAATTGAAGTTTTTGCTGCTACCAATGCATTGTAACACGCTATTTTTGTAGGATCAGTACTTTTTTCACCATTCATAATGATACTATTAGTAACATCAAGACCAGTGCCAAATGGATTAGCAGTACCATTATTCAAAATGTCTAAAATAACTTGAAAATCTGCACTTACAATTGCTGCTGTAGGTCCATCAATTGCTGTAACTACTGCATTTGCTAAAGATTGTACGTGAGATATTGCTGCGGTTGTTGTTGTTAATTCAGATAAAATATTTCCAGTATAGTTGCCTTGATTCCAATATTGTAAGCCTGCAAAAATACTTTCACTAGTTGTATTATATAATAAATCTAATGCAATACTATCAATAATTAGACCAATATCTTTTCTACATTTTGTTCTATCATATGTAAATGATCCACTATTAAATGATTGTTCAACATAACTCACTACTTGTGATTGTAAAAATGATTTATTAGATAATAGTAAAGAACGTGCGTTAAAAAATCCTTGATTTTGATGTCCTTGATTAACGCTCATGCCTTGTATTACTGTGCCAGTACTTAAACTAGTGTTTAAAGTTACAACAATACTGGCTGTATTTGCAACCCATGTAGCAGTACCAACTGCTATTGGAATTTGAACTGTGCCATCTGGCTGGAACAAATTTCCATCTTTTAACCAAGGGCCACTTAAATTAGTACAGTTTTGAATATATGGCGAGTGGAATAAGTCAATCCGTTCACCTGCAGGCAAAGGAGGAAATGCTGTGGCATATGCACCTCTATTGGTGTCAGCTGTGTAATAATCTCCAGGAAGCAATCCGCTACGTCCTTGACAGAATTGCATAAATGCTAGATAACATCCGCTGTTAACATGGAATAAATCTTGAGTTTTGTTAATCGGTTCAAGTTCTGTTGTACGAATATCTGACCCCATAACACTTGTATATGGTTTCATTGGCAACGGATTATCTTCAAAATAATGACCAGGACTTACTCGAATTTGTGTACCAGGTTGATAGTACGGACTCTTCATTGCACCGCCAACGGTACGGCAAGCACGAGTAGGATCCATTGCACGACCATCATTAGTATCGTCACCATCCATGGTAACATACAATACATTAGTAACTACTGGTGCAGTCCCTAAAGGTTTTTTACCACCACGTACATTTATTTCTCCATAAATGTCAGTTTCACCGCCTTCAGGTTTAATTGAAATTGGACCAGTTTGACTAGATATTAAATTTGTAATTAATTCAGCAACATATGCTTTACCACCAATGTGCGCATCTTTAGCAATGCCAACGCCACCAGTAACAGTTAATGCTCCGGTATTAGTTGATGTACTATTGTCTGTTGCAGAAATATTTGCTCTTTGTGTGGTCAATAATCCTGAATATGGATTATAAGTCAATCCACCTGAACTTGTTGTTCCGTTTGTGTTGGTATTTAAATTATCAACATATGAATAACTAAACGATGCTGTTGACACTGCATTTTTATTTGCAAATATAGGATAAAATACATCATCAACATTAGTAGATGTTACTAATGTCTGAGTAGCTTGATCAGATTTAGCTATTCGACCATAAATGTATCCGCCTACATTTAAATCTTTTTCAATACCTACGCCGCCGGCAACATAAACGGCACCTTTTAATCTTTGATCAAAAGTTCCATAAACATTAGTAGTAGTATATGCAACTCCCAGCGGATTATCAACATTGTTATCATTAGCTTGGATAATAACAGTACTGGTATTACCTTTAACACTAATAGTACCTTCTATAGTTGCGCTATTGATTACTTTTACAGTACCAGTTATGACTGCATTGCCACCAACATTTAAATTTTGACCAATACCAACTCCGCCGCCAACTACCAATGCTCCTGTCCCAGTACTATAAGAAGTGCTAGTATCTAATATAGTTACTCGATTTGTTAAAGAACTTTCTCCGCCAACAAACAATTTGCCACCAATGCTACCGCTACCGGTAACTACTGACGAGCCGCCAACATTTAACTGTCCTGATATATTGGTAATTGTGGAATTTAAGTTAATGCTACCAGAAGGCGATGAAACCGCACTTGGGCCGCCGGGAGTTTGTGATCTTGTTCCTGATACTGTAATAGCCATTTCTTATTCCTTTAGAGTATTTATTTGATTAATGAATTCTCAATTCAACAGCATTGATATACGCCTCATCACGATGAGGGTAATTAGGGTGAGACTGTAACCTTATTACTACTCCAAATTTTGAGTCCTGTATTGTTGACATAGATAAATTTTTCACACTCCATAAACTCGTTTTATTACCATAAATTTTAATTGGGTCTACAATTAAATTTGCTTGATTATCTCCAATTACCTTATCATCAAAACATAATTGAATTGTTTCATCAGTTATCCTTCCACGACGCTGAGTAGTTAATTTAAGTTCTATGCCAGAAGGTGACTCTGGTAAATTAATAAAATTAAAACCTTGGCATTTTACATAATAAGTTTTAGATAATATATCATGTTTAGGGCTTCGGGCAATATGTATTAACGTACCGTTAGTACGTAAACTATCGTTGGTATTTTTATTTAAAAGTGCGCCCCATCCTTTAGAATCATCCCATGGAATATGTGCAGTTTCTGCTCCAGATTCAGCATATTGTGAAAAGATTGTAGGCGTGGTCCACTCGGTAGTCATACCAGTATTTACCTAATTCAAAATTATGCATACTAAATGAAAAGGGCTCCCGAGAGCCCTTTTCTATAGTTCTATCTCAAATTAGATAGTGTGGGCAATAGATACTTTTGTACCAGTTGCAGTTGTAACATTCCATCCTGTTTGGCCACCATCAGTAACTAACCAAGCATTTGAACCACTTTGAGTTAACCGCACTAGTCTGGCTTTTTTAGCAGTTAATTTAGTTACATAGTAAGTGTTACCGTTGGCATCAGTTGCAATGATATTCATCTCGCCCGTCAGCAAAGAACCATTTGCTTTTGCTACTAATTTGCAGATTCCTTTGCCGTCAGTATTTTGAATCAAATAACGATGACTACCTTCTTGTTTTAGAATGTCTCCATTAGTACGTACAGATCCAAGAGGAAGTTTTGAGGCAAAAGATATTGTGTTCTGACGAGTACCAGTTAGAACAACCGCTGAGCTAGCAAACCCTGCACCTGTATCACGGAATAAAATACTGGCGTTGACTGTGCCTGCATTTGGCCACGTTAGATTGACTACATTACCTACTACACTGGTAACAAAAGTAGTGCTTGCACTTATGTTAACACCAAATACCTGCATGCCAATTTGAATGCCAGTGGTAGTTGCTGGATAAACTTGTGCAACACCACTAGTACCAGTAGTCGCACTAGTCACTCCAGTTGCCGTAGTAACAGTTATTGATGGACCAGATGAATATCCAGAACCAGCATTTGTAATTGTGATTGATGAAATTTTACCAGCGCCGGCTGTTCCTGGTGCACCGATTACTGGTGCGCCCGTTGCTTGAACACCGCCAGTAATGTTTGGAGCACCAAACGCTATTGTTGTACCTAATGAATAAGCAGCAGTACCTGTGTTTGAAATTGTAACTGATGCTACACCTTCAGCACCAACACCAGTTTTGCCACCAGTGGATAAATTCCTATACGGACTAATTGTACTGCCGAAAAATCTCTTTTTAATTGGACGTCCCATTTTGTTTCTCCTAAAATAAGTAAACACGGCGTTCTAGGCCGTACGCAGTTGGATTTCTGCATAAAACTTACCCGATGTAAGCTGTACAGAGTATTTAGTGTTCAGTCAACAAAAAGCCCACCGAAGTGGGCTTTTGTTTTTGCGTTGTCCCAATAATGGATTATTGGAAGGAAACGTTTGCGCTAGTGATAGCAACACGACCTAGATAGTCAGCAGCGTTACCTAAGCTAGATGCAGAGTTTGTTAACTCAACGTAGCCGTAACGTGTCAAGAAGCCAACTACTGGCTCAAAGGTTGCTGGATCTAGAACAACACCAGAGCTCATTAGAGGAATGTATGGGCAATAGAACGCAGCAGCATCTGCTTCGCTAGAACCTTTGTATCCAACTAGAACTTGGTTGTTGTCGCTGCTGTCGCTTAGGTAAGCGTCAACATAAACACGCATAGCGCCATTCAATGTTCCAACAAACTTGGTGTTTGTAGGAGCTTCAAATGTACCTTCTGTTGTACGAGCAAAAGCGCTGGTAGTAGCAGATTGTAGAATTGTCAATGCTTGGTTAGAGATAACAGCCCAGTTAGCTGCACCACGACGTGTACGTTGAGCGATCAAGTTAGCTGTACGATTGATTAGAATCGCTAGAGCAGCGTGCTCGTCACCTACGAATGTAGCAGTACCAGACACTAGAGACTGGTCATATGTCTGTTCGACGTTAGCTAGTGAGCGTAGGCTTCCTAGGATTTCTTGGTCGATTTCAGTTGTGATTTCTTGTGCTAGTGCAGCCATGATTTCTGCTTCAATGTCAATACCTTGTTGGGCTTGTGCATCTTGAGCAGCTTCAAAAGTCCAGCGAGCGCTTAGTTTACGAGACTTAGCTTCAACTGGGCTCTTCAAGATTTGAATGCTCATACGCTTACCTGGTTGACCTTCTAGCTGGCTTGTTACAGCAGCCTTAGCAGGTGAACTATCGTTACCAGAGTATGCGCTCGCAATCTTGAATGGGCTTAGTGCTTCTTCACCAGCTGTTACTTCGCTAGAAGGATCAGCATAACGAACACGTAGTGTGTGAATCTGTGCTACTGGGCCAGTCATTGGTTGAACACCAATGATTTCGTTAGCAATAACGGTTGGCATAACACGACGAATAACTGGAAGAATTACACGGTTTAGTGTAGCAATGTTTCCAGAGCTGGTTGCACCAGCTGTTGCGCTTTCAGCCAAATACCTACGTGTATTTTCTAAACAAACTTGCATAGAACTACGACGGGTACCACTTAGGCCTTCAAGCAGAGCTTCTTTGGTCTCTGACCATCTTTCATTTAATAGTTGTGACATTTATGTCTCCTTGATTAATTATTTAGATAGACCCGCTAACTTACGGATATCTAAAATATTGTCTAAGCCTGCTTCAGGCTTGCTTTCACGATTTCCAGTTATTTCAGAACTCTCACTTAAAACTACTTTTTTATCAGTAGGTTTACGTATTTGTCCTTCCATTACCGCTGGTAGGTATTTGTCGAATGCTTCATTAAGTTTTTTAGTCTGTGTAGACTCTAAAAGTTCTTTCATGATGCCTCGTTTGCTAGCATCCAACGGTGCTAGTAATTCCGTCATAACTTGCTTACGCTCCATCAAATCTTTTGTAATGCGAATTTCGCGTTGCGCAGATTCAATTAAACGGGCTTTTTCTGTTACGACAGTTTTTGCTTCTGCTAATTCTTGATCTTTCTTGGAAATAATCTTTAATAATTTACTTGTCTCAGATTTTTCATTTAAGTAAGAACCAGCAAACTCTTGTGCAAATGCTTCATAGATCTTACGACCAAAGTCATTGTTACGTGCAGAGTCGATATCTTCTTTCAATTGCTTGATCTCAGATGTTAACTTTTTAGTAACAGTTGCTTCAACAATCTTTGAAGATTGTTCGATGAAACGTTGCTTAATTTCAGCAAATTTATCTTTAGCTTCACGTACTAACTTGACTTTCGTCTCAGCTAGGTCACGCTTGTCTATATTAAATTCGTTGATTTCTTTTGCCAATGCATGAACAATAAATTGCTCTAGCTTGTTAAAATTCTCGGAAACTTTCTTACGGTCACCTTGGAACTCTGACATTTCTCTTGCTAATTGTTTGATAACAAAACCTTCTAGCTTTTTAGCATCTTCAGCAATACGAGTTTGGTATGCTAATTTTGCTTCGGCTAATGTCTTTTTGTCTTCATACAAACTAACCATCTCTGCGCTCAAGCGCTCGCTCAACAGTTTATCGATTGCTTCAACCATAACAGTTTTGTCATGGCTGTATTTTTGTGCAAACTCTTCACGTAGTTCAGCTGTTACTTGTTCGCGATTCTCTTGAATTTTTTCAGCAAAGGCAGATTCAATGACAGACTTTACGTCCTCAGTCATTACTCCTGACTCTACTAATTGTTTGAATGCGTCCAACATATTTTTTTCTCCTCGGGCTTATTTTAGACCTTTAATAATTTGAAGGAGCGATTCCTTCAAATACTTCTGGGCCTTTGGATCTTCTTTCACTTCTTGTGCAACTGCAAACGCTCTATTCCCGCCACGAGCATTCATTAAATGTTCATAAACTGGTGTAGGATACGCTCCAGGAGCACTGGGTTGTGCAACTACGTCTACTGTGATAATCTCAAAATCGGATACATGGCCGTTCATGTCGCTTACGTTGCCGCTACCACGAGAACTAACGCCAAGTTTTACTCCGCTTTCAAGCATAGTACGAACTAAGTTGCCCATTGGTGTTGGCAAAATCTTCATCTTGCCATAACCATTAGGACCTTCCATCCACATTTGAGTAATCATATGGGATACACGGTCCAAATTTACTTTCAAATCATCTGGATGATCTACTTCACCTAATACTGAATATCCATTTTGTATTTGATCATTAAGTGCTTTTACAGCACGTTCAATTTCATCTACAGGGTAGACACGCTGATTAGCATTTCGGATACCACCTTGGATAGCAATGCCTTTTAAGTAAAGACTTTTGCCATCCTTGTCATCCGACTCCATTACGATGCCGGATTGATCAAAACTTAGGTGTTCTCTTAGATAAGCTAGCTTCATCTTAACGCTCTAATTAAGGACGGGTATGTGGTGGTAGGAATTGTTTCTTAGTACCAGTAGCATCGCTAGTTTGACCAGCTTTGTCACCTGTACCAGCACCTACTGGACCTGGACCAGAACCTTTCTTCTCAGCGCCGTGTCCGCCTTTGACATTAGATAAGTTTTTAACACCCATCTTGCCGCCAGGAACATTACCGTTGCCAGTGTTCATATTTTTAGCTGCACTTAAGAAACCGCCTGCTTTACCAGCTGGGCTTGTTCCTGTTGGGGTACCGCCTTCATCGCCACCACGTAGGATGTTTTCAGCAGTAGCACCTGTAGCAGGCTTGCCTTTACCTGAGCTTACAATGCTTCGTGTATTCTCAGCGTGTGGCATGCTTTCACCAGTGTTAGCACCAACGATTTGACCTTGTGACTTTTGGCTACCAGACTTTTCCCAGTCGTTGCCAACTTTTTCAACGTATTCACGTGTCATGCGACGACCTTCAAATGCTGGTTGACCCATCATTTCATCTGCGCCTTCTTCATCATCTCCACCCATTCCTGGCTCCATACCCATATCAGCTTCTTCTCCGCCTTGGGCTGCTTCTAGTTCAGCAAATGCTGCTTCTAGTTTTTGGAATGCTGCTTTAAAGTCAAAAATCGCATCGTCTTCTGATTTTTCATGATCCATTTCGTCATCACCACCAGTTACGCTAGCGCCAAATTCGTCGCTGGCATCACCTTTGGCAAATCCATGCTCGCCTTCTTCATCGTCACCTTCCATGCTGTATGACTCTTCGGTGTCGATGGACTCATCTTGCTGTTCGTCATCATCCATAGACTCGTCCATTTCTTCATCAACGGACTCTTCTGTTTCTTCTTCAGCTTCATCCATTTCTTTGGACTCGTCTTCCTCTTCGGCGATTAGTTGTTCGTAAATTCCTCTAGACATCTCGACAACAATATCATGGAAAAGCTCATTGGCTTGATCCATGTTCTCATTGACAAGGTGATCTAACAATTGTTCAAATTTTGCTGACATGTTATTGATTCTCCTATGTTGGTTAGCGGCAAGGCTATTCTATATTTAAAGCCGCGCTGGAATAGAAGGGTGATATAGGCCAAAAACGAGCCGTTTTGGCATTTTTTAATAAAAATATTTAGTTTCTATCAAAAATAATTAAACTATGCGTTAATAGTTTACGCTGCCGCAGCAGCTTCCGGTGGTGGTTGGGCGTACATTTTTCTTGTTAGTCCCAACTCTTCTTTCTTTTCTTTTTCTCTAGCCTCGCCTGCTTTCCTAAGTTCATTAAGCATTTCTAGAGTTAAACGAGTTTTTCTTAAATCTTTATTGCGTAGCACACTGGTGTCATTTTGACTTAGATATCTATTATCTTCCTGCGGCTCTTTGTGATTTTTATCAAAATAAGTAAATTCGTTTAGTAACATACAATTATTTATCAGTTTATGCAGCAGGAGCAGGTGCAGTTGCACCAGCATCAGCGCCTGGGACTGGTGGTGCCGCTTCACCTTCTGGAGTCATTGACGGATCAGGTTGCGGATTACTTAAGTCTCCCATATCACCTGCCATGCCGTTAGCAGTAACTCCAGCGGTACGTAACTCAGCGCTGGCACTTAATGCGGTATCAGTGTCAACGTTTTCTTCTTCCCACATAGTTTCGTTTTCAGTTATCTCTTCAGTAGTCAATCCTAAGAATCTTTTCATAGCAAAACGCTTACTAATATATGGAACTGCTGCTAAAGTGTTGTAAGTGTTAACACGAGCAGTGTCCATTTCTGCTTGACGATAGCTGGCAAAATTCTGCGGAGGATTAAATTTGAGGTCAAAAATATTGCTGTCAATATTGATACCTTTAGTATGTAAGTATAATTTAAATTCGCTATCAAATGGGTCATTTATTAGACTTTGTAGTCGTTCGCAGTACTTGTTGAATCGCAATTCTTGTATGTATGCTGTTCCAACTCTACCATCATTAAAGTTGCTCCCTCCGTCGTCGGAGCCAGTAGGTAGATAACTGCTAGGAATACGTAAAGCCCTAAAGAGCTTATTAGTAAAATACTTAAGATCATCAATTTCTCCTAGATTTTGCCCGCCTTGTAGGATTTCAACCTTACTTCCGCGACCCTCAGCAGTTGTGGGAAAGAAATAATCTTCGTTAACTGACAGTGGATTGTAACTAGAATCTATTAAACTTTGACCGCCACCACTGGCGCTGGGGATACGTCTTTGATTAACTTCATTTTTAACACGCTCGACAAAACTCATGGCCAAATGACTAGGCATATTACCTACATCAATGTAAAATACCCTACGTTCTGGAGCACGCTGTATACGATAAATTAAAATTGCATCTTCTAATAGTTCTTTTTGTTTGAATACTTTGAAGATACTTTCCATCAAACTATTACCAAACGGAAAATTATTATCCAATCCCTCGCTCATGCTAATATGGATTACATGACGTGCATCAATAGCGTATTGATTTTGATTTTGTGCAAATCTGCTGCCCGATGCACTATTAGGAAATGATCCTGCCATGCCTCGTCCACCGCCGCCCGCACCTTGTCCAGTTCCGTAATTTCCACCAAACTGATTGCCTCCGCCCTGAATGTTACTGGGGTTAATAGCAGTTGTGGCCAGTGCTTCAAAGTTAGGATTGAAGTCACGAATCATGTATTGTTCAGGCTTTTTGCCATCACTTTCGTTGACAATAATCTTATCTACTTTGGCTGGATCTACGTACATCCAACTTTGTGTTTCTGGATCTCGCACAAAAAAACTGTCGCCGTATTTCATTGCGTTGCGAACAATTTTAAATATTCTTACAGGGAATTTATTCAGCTTGCACCACTGCTGCAAGTACTTTTTAATGATTTTTACTTCAGTATTTGTGGCTTGTTCTTTGAAATAAATTTCAAATGGAGTTCCATTTTCTTCGTTGGGCTGTGTGCAAAACTCAGCTAAAATATCTAAGGCAGCGTTAACTTCACTGTCACTATCCATTGTATCATATTGCCCGTAGCGCTCTAAACGGTTAGGATGGCCAGCATAAAAATCTGGAAGATAACTGCTGTAATTTGTTCTGCTGGGATTCTTTCCCATGTCTGAACTCATGCTGCCACTTACAGGACTTAATTTACCAGATGTATTAACTGGGGTAAAATATTTTTTCCAAGACAAAATCTTATTCCTTTAGATTGTTGGCATCATGTCGCCACTTATCTTTGCAATGGCTCCAATAGTACGTCTAGTATTCTCTGAAGTGGCTGCAGAATAACTCAATAACTGTTTCATAGTGTTATTTAATTCTTCTAGTGCAGTAGACGTTGGTTTCTCACTGGCCATTCTAGACAGTGCTGCCCGTAAAGTATCGTTACTGATCATATCTCCACTAGCCCCAACGTTGACAATTTCAGGTCCGCGCTCGCCCACTAGATAAGATCCTGGATTAACTGAACCACCACTTGCTTTTGGTTTAGGCATATTTCCTAGCTCTTTACCGCCTGCATCTTTGTATGCTTTCCATGCTTCTGATTGTGCTACTAGTGCGTCTTTTAACTCTTTCTGTAATTCTGCCATTCTTTCTGGACTCATTATTCCTGGAGGTAATTGTCTTGCCTCTTTAAGTGCTGCACTGGCATCATCTACTGAAAATTGTGATTCTTGAACTTGCCTTGCTCTTGCTCTAGATTCAGGTGATTCATTTTGAAACATTTTTGGTAATGCATTGTTAAGTCCATCTACCATTTCCGCCCCAAGTCTGTAGAATAACCTTTTAATTAATGGCTCCAAAATTGATTGTAAGGTCCTAAACACTTGTATTAATAATGGCTTTACATCATTGTACCATATGGGTTTTAGAGTTTCCCATAGATTATTAAATCCATCTCGGCCTCGTTCTTTTAATATAGTCCAAAATTGAGACCAATTTTCTGCACCAGTTAGTTGTCTAAATGTTTCTCCAAACCATGCGCCGATACCTTGTAATTTTGGTAAAACAATTGTTGTAAATATTTTTGTTATACTATTCCATGTTTCTTTAATAGATGCATAATGTTCATTAAACCATGTCAATGCCGACTTTACAAAACTTCCAAGACCTTCACCTAAGGCAGTTCCAGCTTTGAGAAGATCTGGAGTTACAACACCTATCATTTGAGCAAACCCTAGCTGTATGTTATTACCCATGGCAGTCATGTTTTCATGGAACTTCATTAATGATTGTTGGTTTTCAGAATTCTTTTTTGCTGCCTCTTGCTGCTTTGCTAGTTCTTCTTGAGACAACATATTTCGTCTACTCATAGCTACCATAGATTGACTCATCGTATTTTGATAAGGAGCTAATCCACCAAGCATTGAGCCATACTGATTTGCAACAGTATTTGCTCCAGAAGCCACTGTCATAAGTGATTTTTGAAATGCTGCTAGCTTTTCTGGCATTGGAGCAGTACTTGTCATAAGTTTTTGCAAAGTATCAGCTAATCCAATGCTGGTAAAACCCGTTGCTTGAGCAAATTTTGCCATTTCAGCAGTAGCAGTTGCAGGAACTCCTCGCATCATTGGTTTTAAAACATTATCTATGTCTTTCTGAGTCATGCCCATTGATTCTGCCATTGCTAAAGAGTTACGTATAAATTCTTGTGTTGCTTTACTTTGCTGATCACGGAAATTAACAAACAATGTATCGTCCTCTTGCTTTTTAACCATTGCATTTAGTTGATCTCTATGTACCCCAGTTAATCTTGATAACTGATCTAGATTTTCAATATAGTCTTTGGTTTGAACTGCTAGTTGGCTACCAGTCAGTTGACCATTTCTAAAATTAACTTGATTGGCCTGTATCATGGTTGTCATGTACTCAGCAGCTTCTTTACTAGTCACACCTAATCCATGTAGGTCAGATTTTAATGTGCTGTCAGGGCCCATTAATTCTTTCATGGCGTTGGCAAATCTTCTAACACCTGTACCTACATCTCCACTGGCCGCTGCAAACACTTGACTGTTTTTCATAGTGATGTCTTTAAGATCACTAAAACTTAAAGAAAGGCCTGCGGCTATAGATCTCATTTCTGTTATACTGCCAGTAAAACCTGCTCCAGCTTTTGTTAAAGATATATAGTCGTCAGTCATTTTTTCTACTATGCCGATCAAGGACTTTGCAAATCCAAATAACTCACCTATAAAAAATGGCAATTTGTCAAATGCAGCAAATAGGTCACTCATCTTTGCAGTGCCTTCCATCGCCTTAAGGGTAAAATCTTTTAGACCTTTTATGGTATTTCCAATGCCATCAACTACCTTGCCTACTACATTGCCCAGCATTTCGAATGCTGAACCGACAACACTGGCCGCAGCTCCTATGATGCTAAAGCCACTACTGACTGCTCCTATATTTTGTGTTAGATTGGCGGCAGCACCGCCGCTAGAACCCCGTCCAGCCATTAATTGATTTAATGCTTCAAGGTTAATATTTTGAGCCTGAGCGACACGTAGTAGCTCTGCTAATGTTGCTTCAGTTGCGGCGTTCATAGTTTAAACCTGTCATTAAGTTGGTAGATAAATAGATGGTACTAGTATCAGTTTATTTATCGGAGTTAAAATATGCAACCACAGACGTTCAAGCCCAAAAATCCATTGGCAAATTTTATGAGACAGCCAAAGATTTATATCAAATTGCCCAGCAATGGTAATTTTTGGCCCGCAAAAAGTTTAGTGATCACTGAAAATATGGAATTTCCCGTATACTCAATGACTGCTAGAGATGAACTGGCATTTAAAACTCCCGATGCATTAATGAATGGGCAGGCCATGGTCGATGTAATTCAAAGTTGTTTGCCCAATATTAAAAATGCTTGGGATATTCCTATTATAGATTTAGATACCATATTGATAGCCATTAGATTGGCTACCTATGGAGAAAAAATGTCCGTCAATCATAAGATACCAGTTATTGACGAAGAAGTCGAATATGAAATAGATCTTAGACTGTTGCTAGATCAGCAGCGCATGAGTTCTTGGATTGACCAAATAGTCATAAGTCATGATCTAGTGGTATATGTTAAACCTTTGACCTTTAAACATATGAATCAAACCAATATGAAAGCATTTGAAACAAATCGTATCATGAAAATGGTCAATGATGATTCAATTGATGACAATAAAAAAATGGAAATGTTCAATGCCAGTTTTAATAATCTAACAAAGATCACAGTGGACCTAATGGCTGAAAGTATTACTAAGGTACTGGCCAACGGAGAAGAAGTTGCTGATAAAAATCTTATTTTAGAATTTGTACATAACATTGACAAAGAAATATTTGACATTGTTAATAATCATCTAGGTGACATTAAGGTTAAAAATCAATTGCAACCTTTAGAATTTACCACTACTGAAGAACAGCAGGCAGACGGTGCCCCAGCTACCTACACAATGCCAATTACTTTTAATCAATCAGATTTTTTCGTATGAGGCTTTTGACCTTAGATATCCCTGAGATAGAATCAGAGATAGCTAAGATGGAAAATGAGTCAAAAGCCTTAAAGAAAGAAATTTTTAAACTGTCTTGGTATATGAGAGGAGGTCTCAGTTTTACTGAAGCCTACATGCTTGATCAAGAAGATCGAGAAATTATTACTAAAATTATTGAAGAAAATTTAGAGTTGACTAAAGCCAGTCAAATGCCGTTTTTTTAGATATTCATATCTAAAAAACTGCTGCGTACTTTGCCTTCTTCCATATTACGAATTGGCAATCCATTTATATTTCTTGCAGGCGGCGGGGTAGGAACTGTTTGTCTAACTTGTGGGGGCGGTGTTGTAAAAGATGATTGGGGTGCCGCAGGTTGAGAAACTGGTCTTGCAACATTTCTAACACTAACTGGTGCATTGGCCATTGTATTAGGACCAGCGACAGTGTTGGCCATATTGCTAAATGCTCCTGAACCAGCGGTATTTGGTGCATCCGTTGTGCTACTAGCAGGTGCGCTTGATGGAGAATTTATAGCTTGAGCAGCTTGTGCTTGTCTAGATTGTCTAACTTGACTAGGTGTTGGTTGTAGTGTACTAGCTGGTGTTGGTGGTGTTGTACTAGCTGAAGTCGATTGTGTATTACTAGGCGGTGCAACATATGGTTGCCCTTGTCCGCCAGCAGCGCGACTCGCACGTTGCGGTTGTCTAGATCTTGGAACATTTTGGATAGGAGTTGCAGTAGTTTGGGCCGAAGTTCCTCCATCAAGCGCATCTGCTTGTTGTCGTAATGTTAGTGCTTGTTGTGCCTGTTGCTTAGAGTATCCGCCACCTGCACCAGAAACTGCGCCACGTCCACCTTGATAGCCCTGCTTAAATCTATCCCACGCACCATGAACTCCACCAGCAACCGCGCCAACAGCTCCCACACCTGAGCCAATAGCTGATGCTATTCCTTCTTCAGTTTGGGTTTCAGTTAATATATCATTGATACGCATTGCACAATCCTATAAGTTATAAATTTATTTATAAGAAATGAGCTAAAGCTCATTTGCTTCGGCGCTATCGCTTGAAGCATTTACTTCGTCGAAGACGAAATTAATATTATCCAGATCGTTCAGTCACACTTTGCCCTGACGGGCAAAGAAACATTATCCGAGTCGAACACATGTCACTTAGCGTTAGAGCATTACAGAGGCGGTCATCCGGTACCTCGAGCTCAGTCTTTATATGACGGCGGTCTACTAACATACGCTAACATGCTAGCAAACGTGGGGCAACTACCCCTCCTTTTGCCTAAAACTGTTTAAACAACCAAACCGCGGCAGATTTGCGATCCTCGTCCTGTAAAGGATAGTGGTTGAGTACTCTTATCGGCAAGAGATTTCCCTCCCTGTGATCCTAGATCCAGGTGTACGGGCACCCGAAATTAGCAGGTGCGAGCCTTGAGACCGATTAAATGAGCCTAAATTTTGTTTTTTATGTGGGACTTGGTGTCTGTTTATGATTTTAATATATGCGAGCCATGCACTCTTACGGATATTTGTCCATTATAGAACTGGTCCGACTCTAACACTTTATGTTCAAACTGTAATTTTGCTTCAATGTAACTACACTCTGCTTTACTCTTGCAGTAATGTAATATTTCTCTTTTAAAATTTTCTTTGCCTAAATTTTCTATATCTTTGTTTAATTCTATCGACGAGCCGTAATACTCTTCCCAGTCACTAGGAATTTTACTTCTAATCTTTTTCTTTTTCTTTGTGCCATTCTTTAATTGTACATTCTTATAAGTAGTTTTTGCAAACTTTGCAAGTTTCTTACCTATATATTTTTTATTATTTGTTAAATTTGTTATACAATATACATAACCAACACAATCTTCCGGAAGTTCGATAACTTCTTGTCCTTGATAGTGCCAAGTCATAGATTATTTTGCTACTTTTTCTTCCTTGCGGGCATTCTTTTCAGCAGTAATTTCATTCCGGCGGACTTTAACAGCCTTGGCCAATTCACCTAATGCCTTACGTGCGCGAGTACCAGCAGCAGCATTACCTGCTGTAAATTTTGCATCTTCTTTTAAGAAATCTGCTACCTGTGCTTGGATTTGTTCGTTTGTTGTCATTTTCTTTCCTTTTAAAATAATTTTATTTGTTTTTAGCAGCAGATCTATTGCTTGCTCTCAATTTTCTAGCTTGAATTTTAGCTTTATTGTTCATTACTTGCTTACTTTTTGTAATCTTTCGATTTTTTCTTTCCTCATCAAGAGAAGCTGCATTAAAAGTTCTTAATTTTTTTAATAACTTACCCATTTTCATACACTGGGAGCGAAACTTAAATGATGATTCAACCCCAGTATGCGTCATATAAGTTGTATGGTAGTTATGCAGTGCAACGACATCGGCCAAAAAATCTGAATATAGATCTTTATAGGCCTGTGTTTTTTCAGTTGACGTACTCTGCGCCGCTAGAATAGCTCGTGAATCCATTTTCTTTTACCACCCTTAATACACTGTTCACTCGTCCCATAAGTTCATCCTTATGGCTTATCAAGTAAATATTCTTGTTTCTTTCTCTGGCCATCTTTTTTAGTACGGCCAAAGCACTTTCAACACCTGCGGCGTCCATGCCAGAATCAACTAATTCGTCAATGAATAATAAATTAATCCCCTGATATAGTCCTTCCCAAACATCTCTAAATGCAAAACTCATACTTAGTATTAATCTGTTGCGCTCTCCACGTGACAAATTATCAAAATCTAAGTCCTGTCCTAATTGAGTTATTTCTACAGTTAGGTCATTTTGGAATACTACCCTGTGTGGAAGTCCTAGACAATCAATATAGTAACCCAATCTCCTATTTAGATAGCTTAAATTCTGATCAATTATCTTCTTACGGATAAAGCTATCTTTGTTTGTTAACAATTTTAATAAAAATTCTTGATGATCCTTAAGTCTAGATAGTTCATTGACACGATTCCAGGATATTTCTTGTATGGCAGTCCTTCTAAGTTCTTCAACTTGTTCAGAATAAGGATTAATTTCATCCGCTCTAGCAGTTAAAGATTTTTCTAAACTGTCTAAATTGTTTTTATGCCCCAAAGCTTCGGCTTCAGTGTCATAAAACGTTAAAGGTTTATGGGGTTGGTCCCCTGTACCTAATTCTTCTACAACTTTATTGTAATCATTACTAACTTTATCAAAATATTTCTTAGATTCTTCCAAGTGTTGTTGAGCAACAGCTGACATTTCTTCATGTTTATGGTCATGCAGTTGTTGTTCACACGCATGACACGTTTTGTTTGCTAAACTTTTTAATTCTTGTTCATATTTTTTAACAGTCTTTTCAGCTTGTCCTAATGCAGATTCTAAAGTTGCTCGCTGCTTATTAAGATTTGTTATTTTAGTATTATGCTCAGTCCACTGTTTGAGTTGCACATGTACCGCTAGTTCATTTTCAATATTAACTTCACTCAGCGTATGTATGTTATTAACCATAGTGGAAATATCAGATTCTTGTTTAGAATCCCATGCTATGCTGCGTATCAATAAACTATCAATGCTTTTTTGTATATTTTCGTTGGCTTTTTTAGTAGCTTCTATGGTTGCATTTTCAGATATAATTAAATCTTTAGTATCTTTGACTGAATTTTTAAGCATTTCTGCTTTTTCACTTAACAGCGTAATACCCAGCAGTTGTTCAATGATCTCTCTTTGTTCAGCTGCTCGCATACTTAAGAAAGGTTCAGTATAGGTGTTTAACGCAACTAAATGTTTGAACATTGTATGGCTCATACCTAACATCTGTTCAATAGATTTTTGTGTTTCTCTACTATCTCCCTGACTGTCATCTTCTGATTCATCAGTTTTTATCTGACTATCATTAACATACAGTTTAAGTACGTTGGGTTTACGGCCCCGTTCAATCCTGTAACTATTGCCATCTTTATCAAATTCTACAGTAACCAACATGGCTTTGCCGTTGATCTTATTGATTAAATTTTCTTTTTTAATGTTTGTTAGGGCTTGACCGTATAGCGCATAACTTAATGCGTTGATAATAGTGGTTTTTCCAGTACCATTACGTGATCCAGTATCGTCTCCACCTAGATCTAAATTTTCTCCCAGCACTAGAGTAAGTAATTCTTTGTCAAATTGTACAGCCTGGGTTTGATTACCCACACTCATGAAGTTTTTAGCGGTAATATTCTTTAATTTAAACATTATAGTTCGTTATAAATTTCTAATAGCATGGATTTGTCAAACTGTTCTGATTCTATGTTGACTAGACTATCTGTAACAATTTGATCAACGCTTTCAAAAGTAGTATCTAAGTTTTCAGCAGTACTGCCTTCTAAATTAACTTTATCTTGAATAAGACTGATTTCACGTATGTCGTAATCATTCATAAAAGTTTCTTTAATGAAGTTTGCTTCTTCAAAGCTGATATCTATGTCTAGATTTACTTTAAAATGCATCTTACCTTTCATGATAGAGTCTTTTTGATCAATTAAATTGCTAAGTTTGATAGATCTATACTTGGGGCAGTTGGTCCAATTGATAAATTGTGGATCTCCACCCCATTCTAACGTCATCATACCACGTTCATCATCCCCTGCATCACTGTAGTTGTGTGGGAACGCATTTCCAATATAGATTACCTTATTGTTTTCTTGACGTTTATGGAAGTGTCCGCTGAATATATAGTCAGGACCATTAAAGTCTTCTGCCCTAAGTTCGCCGTGATCGGGCATTTGTACCATGGCGTTCATAAAGAATTTGGGCAATTCAAAGTGACCAAAGACATATCGACTTTTAATGTTCTTCATGGTCTTCCACTCATCACCTATTAACCAAGGTACAAGTGTGACATCATCCCGGCTCCATATACTGTCTACAACAGTGACGCCTGGAATGTGCCGACCAAAAGCACTCGAATGAATGTCACGCTTGTCTTTGTAGAACAGATCGTGGTTACCTGGGAACCAAAAGAACTGCTCAAATGCAGCACCGAGTTTCTCAAGGCAGCGTAAACTGCTATCTAATGTGAATAAGTTTAGACTGTTACGGTTATGACTCCAATCACCCAAAAAGATTGCTGTTTCACACCCAGCAGTTTGTGCTTCTTGAATAAACCAGTCTACAAATTCTTCACAATCTCGCAAATGAGTGGATGAATTTGATTTTAATCCAAAATGTATATCTGTAAAACATGCAACCTTTTTAAATAGACCCATTAATAGTTCTCCTACTATAAGTGTAGTAATAATAACTTAATAAGTCAAGTTAAAGATCATCGTTTTCTATTTCTTCTTCTTCCGATACAGTTTCGCTCTTGGGCATACGCATATTTTTATACAGCTCTGCTTGCCGTGCAATTTCTTCGGCATATTCTTGACTATTTTGTCTAGTTAGGCTTGGCGTTAACCCAGCTTCTTCCAATAGATCATCCCTAATATTTTGACTCTTTTTCTCAATGTTCAATATTCTAGTAAAGCTGTTTGTTACGGCAGCAGTGTAGTAAGCAAAGGGATTTTCACTTTTTGATTCGTCAAACTGTAGACCAATATGACTTAATTGTAGGATAGCCTGTCCTTTCATTTCATCAATGTAAGTGTATCCCCGCCAATTGCTACGCTGTGCGTATCTTTCGCTGAGTTTAATAAACATCTTACCTAAATTTTCAGTGATGCGCCCTTTATCTTTATCAAAATGCCCTGTATCTACAGGACCGCGCCAATGGCTTTTACCTACACATGTTAATTCATCTTGATCATTGTATTTCCAATGTTGGAATGGTGGGAAATTTACTTTGTCATGACTATCTGCTGTAGTTTTTGTAGTCTTTTTTCGGCCAGGGGCAAGGGGAATATGATCAAAAGTCATGATTCTTATGATCACATCAGTTTTGGCAATGGTAGTGTAGTCAGGAATGCATTCTGCCAGTTTGACTTTCTTGTCTCCGTTGAGTCTGGCCTGGCTAAAAATCTGTATCCCTATACGTTTTGCTCTGGCTCTTTTGGCTTCAGCTACTGTTCTAATATTAACTTTGGATAGATTGGGTAAAATAATATCGTGTTGTTGATATTCTGGAAGAACAAAACTAGAAAAGCTGCATTTACTCTTGTGAATTTCTGCTAGTAGATCTCGATTATTTAGATATTTGACTTTTCTAGTTGTGGGAATTGGGGTGCTCATCTTATTATTGTTATCCTTATGAACTACAGTATAACATAGATGTATCCAATGTCAACCATATTAATTAAACTAGCACATTATTTATATTGGTAAATAACATTAAAGGATATATTATGTCATTGTCTCCGCAAGAAGAACAACAACTTAGCAATTTAGCTGTTGGGGTCGGTCTGTCAGTTTTAAAAAAAGCACTTAGTAAAGGGGCTATGCCAGGAAATGTGCCGGCACCCCAAGTTAATGTTTTTAAAACAGACGGCACACAACTGAGCAATGATAATAGGGTAAAAATTCAAGTTCCGATTGATTATTATTCTTCTTCTTTAATGAATGGAGTTCATCAATCCGAAACTAATTTAACTAAATTTAAAGGTATTGTATTTCCCTACACGCCAACCATACAATATGAAACTAAGGCAACGTACTCTCCTAAGAATACCGTGCATTCTAATTTTACACAATATTTTTATCAGAATAGTTCAGTCACGCCAATAACAATAAGCGGAAAATTTACTGTAGAAAATGACGATGATGCAGCATTTTTGTTAATGACACTTCATTTACTTAAAACATTAACAAAAATGAAACAGGGAAAAGATAGTAACGCCGGAGCTCCACCGCCAGTATGTAAATTATCTGCATATGGCAATTACATGTTTGATAATGTTCCAGTAGTTATATCATCATTCACACATGAATTGCCTGACAACATTGATTATTTTACAACATCTAAAATGAATAAAGTTATTGATATTAATTTGGCAAATAATTCTGTTCCAGTAATATCCAGTATAAAAGTTATTTGCACACCGGTATATAGTCGACGACAAATGACTAATTTTTCAGTAGATCAAATGATAGGCGGCAATTATAATTTACAAGGTAATGGGAAGGGATATCTATAATGGCAATTAATTATTCAAAATATAGTCCGTACTCCTCAACAGATCAATCATCTGGTTATCTAGGTATTTGGTCTCCAAGAAATATTCCTCTAGAAGTTGATGACGTATTGTTCGAGATTCCAGACAAATATCATCACAGGCCGGATCTACTATCTTATGATCTTTATGATACTGTAAAATTATGGTGGGTGTTTGCCATGCGTAATCCCAATATTATACAAGATCCAATTTTTGATTTAGTTTCTGGTACGTCAATTTATCTACCTAAAATTTCCTCAATTAATTCGGCACTAGGTGTGTAACATGGCAAAAAGTTTAGATTCTACTGCCCAAACACCGCTTGGCAAATTTGTGACAGCGGCCCCAGGCCAATCAAATATTAATAATGGTGGAAAATCTGACTCAACTAATCGTGATCTACCAAAGGAGATTAAACAAAAAATAGAAGGTCAGACGAATCCAGACCTTTTAAAATATATAAAGAATACCAATGCGGTTAGAATTACTGCGATAAAAGGACATGATATAGTACCTGGCACAGTTACACCTGCTCAAGAGTCAGGTATTCCTTTTTCTGGAACCGCTCAAGGCGGCGGCGCTTTGAAACCAGTATATGCTAATAACCGGATTAACGGTACTAACATTTTAAACAAGTATATAAGTTATAATTATGTTGTCACACTGTCAGGATTACTTAGTACTGCTTTAGAAAATCCCACATCAGAATCATTTGAACAAAGTTCAAAGATGTTAAAAATACTTTCATCATCAGGTAAAGGTGCAGGCTATGAAATTGGTAACGTAATAACCCCAATATCTCTTCGTCAAATGGTTTCAGTCATTGGAAATAAAAATATTCCAGGAGATAACACTGTCAAAGTAGTTAATCAATTTAATACAACTAGTCCTGGCAGATTTGATATGTATATTGATAATATTGAAATTGACACTTTAATGGGATATTCAGGTAAATCAGGTCCAACACTTCCAACTGGTGTTAGATTTGAAGTATTTGAACCTTATAGTATGAATGGATTTATGGAAGCATTGCAGGCAACTGCATTAGCCTCAGGATATGTTAATTATGCAACAGCATCTTATCTATTAAAAATTCATTTTGCAGGCTATCGAGATACGGACCTTGGTATTGATTCAGAAATTCCCTACAGTACTAGATATTTTGGTATCTATATAACTGAAGTACAACTAGATGTGACAGAAAAGGGCACTAGATATATTTGCGTGGGAATACCATTTAACGAATTTTCTTTTACCGATTCTGTCAATAAATTAAGACAAAATGTACAGGCAAAAGGACAAACGGTTGATGAAATTTTAACCAATTTTATTCAAAATATTCAATTTCAACGAGCTTTAGAAAGTAAATCAATGTATGTTGGTGGTAAAAATCCTGGTGCTGATACTTATCAAATTAGATTCCTCGGAGATTTTGCAAATTTAATGAAAAGTAATTTGGCAGACCCAAAGGATGAAAAAAATGTTGAAATGGAAAATCCACAATTCTCCTCAAATAGTGGATATGGTAAGCTCGATTTAACCAACACACGTTTACCAGATGACAGTCGGTATACAACCAATCCTAGAAATAGTGTTGTAAATTTTTCAGCACAACAAAATATTACCGATTGTATAGCATCGGTAATTTCTGAAAGTACATGGGCGCGTGATTTAGTGAAAAAATTAAACACTAGCATTGATTCTATAATAGACAAAGATACAGGATTTTTAGATTATTTTTCAATAAGAGTTAGTACAAAGAATAAAAAAATAATCGACCCACTCACTAATCGATATTATCAAATTCATGCATACTTAATATCCCCATATAGAGTACACTATACATCAGTTCCTGGGTTTCAGCAAGATAAATTTGATTTTAAAACACAAGATGCTGGTAAATTATCTACATTGATATTTAGGGATTATAATTACATATATACTGGTAAGAATGTTGATATTATTGATTTTAAAATAAATTTTAAAAACAGTTTCCTTGCACCGTTAGCTCCTTTTATGGGCGCTAATGATAAAGGAGCAATACAATCAATTGGCAAACCTGACATTGTTACTCCACTGGTAAATCCTGACAAAATAAAAGCAACTTTAAGTGCTAGACAAATTGATGTTGCGTCTGCGTCACAGGTTTCAAATTCTAATTTAAACACACAGTACGATAACCAGCGTAAATATCATAGTGTCACAGCAAATCAACCATTAGGAGATCCAGATTATCTTGGAAGTAAAGCAATGTATGAAGCAATCCTAAATAACCCCGCAGATATGGTTGAACTTGATCTTGGAATTATTGGAGATCCAATATATGTTACTCATGGCGGGATTGCTAATTATATGCGAGAAGAGTATAATGGATTAATGGAAGACGGTGCAATTAATCAATATTACGGAGGCCCATTAATACGAATAAATTTTAAAAATTTTGAAGATATTAGCCCAGACGGCATTATGAAACCTAACCTAACACAAGTCCAATTTAGTGGAATTTATATGGTTAGACAAGTAGTTAGTAAATTTTCTAATGGAGTGTTTACCCAAGTATTAAAATTAAATAGATTGTCCCAACTTAATAATGTAGCACCTACTGGGTCGTTCATAGACACTGGAAACATAACATAGTAACACGATGAGTAAAACACCAACACGATTACACAGTCCTGGTCCGTATTTGGCAGAAATTGTCAACCATGTGGACCGAACCTCTATGGGGGGTTTGGAAGTAATATTAAAAACACGAAATCCAGCAAGACCTGACGAAAAATCAAATACCTATAGGGTAAGGTATATGACACCATTCTATGGAGTAACTTCATATAGATTCTTAGGCAACGAAGCTGATAATTTTGAACATACTCAAAAAAGTTATGGCATGTGGGCAGTCCCCCCAGATGTGGGAACTACTGTCATGGTTATTTTTGTTGATTCAGATCCCAATCAAGGATATTGGATAGGGTGTGTACCTGATCCTTATATGAATCATATGATACCTGAAATTGCAGCGGTGCCTAAAAATAGGATACATAAAACATTCATTAAAGATTACCCAGCAATTTTTGACAAAGCAGAGGCGTTTCCTGCGGGAGAATTTAATAGAAAAGCATATACAACAGGCGATCCTAATTTTCAAAAACGTCCAGTGCATCCGTTTGCGTATCAATTAGCTAGACAGGGATTATTGTTAGATAACATACGCGGCATCACTTCCAGCAGTGCCCGCCGAGAAGCCCCAAGCCATGTATTTGGAATTAGCACACCTGGCCCAGTAGATTCGGGAATAAAAGGAAAAACAGGAAACATTGGATATCACGGAACTGCTGAATTTCCTGTTAATAGATCGGGCGGCAGCACATTTGTTATGGATGACGGAGACAACGATAATCAAAACGAATTGATAAGGTTTAGAACTAGGGCTGGCGCACAGATATTATTACATGTAACAGAGGATTTAATATATATTACAAATTCTGGGGGGACAGCTTGGTTAGAATTTACCAGTGATGGAAAAATTGATATCTATGCACGAGATTCAGTATCAATTCATACTATTGGAGATTTTAATTTTAAAGCTGCTCGAGATTTTAATTTCCATGCAGGAAATAATTTTAATCTATATTCTGAAGGAGATGTTAATATAAATTCTTTACAAAATATAAATTCTTTAGCCAATAAAGTATTAATTCAAACTACGGGCGATGGAGATGTTCCTGGTTCTGGAGATTATGTATTAGCAGTGGCTGGTAACAAAATAGTAGCAGTAGATCAAGATAGTATAGATCATACACTAGGAAAAGCTACTATATCAGCTAACGAAGATATGGCAATTCAAGCAATCAAAGAAGTATCTGTATATGGTGGAACGCAAATATCATTAGATTCAGTGTTAACTAAACAAGCGCCCGGTGTCAGGACAGCCAAAGCAGACCCTGTTGGAACAATAGACGTTCCTGAACCTATTCCTTTATTTTTAGTGCCTACAACGCCATCGTTTGAAAAAGACGCAGTTGACGAACCTGAACTTGCCGCAATGCAACGTGTGCCTCAATCTGAGCCGTGGCCTCAACATGAAAATTTAGATAGACCAGCATTTAGCCGAGAAAATACAAACATCCGAAATACAGGTACTCAAGTAACTTCTAAAACTGGACCTGTTCCGGCTCAGGGTAGCCAACGTATAAGTGGTGTTGATTCAGGAACAGTTGGCCGTGTCCTCACTCCGTGGTCTACCGATAAACCGTTTCTAAATAAAGTAAAAGCCGTATCAGCAGCGCTGGGATTTAAACCTGTAGATTTGCTTGCTGTTATGAATTTTGAAACAGGCGGTACATTTGATCCGGCAAAGAAAAATATTAGCAAACCAGGTAATACAGCCACTGGATTAATACAATTTGTAGAAAGCACCGGTGCCAAAGATGTTGGTAAAACAATAGCAGAATTACGCAACATGTCAAGAGTTGAACAGATGGAGTATGTTGAAAAATATTTCAAAAGATGGAATTGGCCAAACCCTAACGTTAAGTCGCCAACTGAAGCTAATGTATATCTAACAGTACTTTACCCAGCCGCAAGATTTTACAATCCTGATGATGTAGTTTTTGATAAAAATAGCCCCTCAGCAGATAACCGTAAAGATTACGAATCTAATAAAGGTCTTGATGTAACAGATCCAAAAACAAAAGCACTCACTGGAAAAATCACAGTTGCTATGATTACTAAAAAAATCATATCGTCTAAGGCAAGAGTACTTGATTTATTAAAAACTCAAAATCTTGATGAAAATTTAGATCCAAAAAAGTAACAAAATTTACTGGATAAATATTATACCATGCCTTATAAGAATAAAATTATTACAAACAGTTCTCCTGTTAGAGCTAATGTACAAACTCAAGGGCATTTTTATTCGGGGTTTAGCACAGTAAATCCTAAAAAATCAGGAAATAAACTTTATGATTTTGAATTAATCAAGCAGGATCTTATTAATTATTTTAATACTCGTCCGGGTGAGCGGGTAATGAATCCTACTTTTGGCAGCAGTATTTGGTCAGTAATGTTTGAGCCTCTGACTGATACCATTCGTCAAATAATAGAACAAGATGTGATTGAAATTTGTAAAAGTGATCCTAGGGTATATCCTACACAAATTAATATTAGAGAATATGAGCGAGGATATTTAATAGAATTAACACTAGTAGTTAAAGCTACAAACCAATCTGCCAATTTATCTTTGACATTTGATCAGCAAACAGGATTACAGGCACGATAATATGTGCAGTTTATATCTACAATAAATACGCTATAGAGCAATACATATGACCATTCCATCAACTAATTCTAAAATTCTTATTACTGAAGATTGGAAAACCTTATACCAGTCAAATTCTAATGCAGAATTTCAAAGCTATGATTTTGATACCTTAAAGAGGGTCATAATTTCTTACTTACAAGAAAACTATCCTGAAGATTTTAACGATTTTATTGATAGTAGTGAGTATATTGCACTAGTTGATTTAATTTCTTTTTTAGGACAAAATTTAAGTTTTCGTATTGATTTAAATGCAAGGGAAAACTTTTTAGAAACTGCTACTCGAAGAGATAGTATATTACAACTAGCTCAGTTGGTTAGTTATTTTCCTAAAAGAAATATACCTGCTAGTGGGTTACTAAAAATTGTATCAATAGCAACAACTGATAATGTATTTGATTTATCTGGTAACAATCTAGCAAACGCAACTATACAATGGAATGATTCAATCAATGCCAATTGGTATCAGCAATTTATTTCAGTGTTTAATTCTGCATTGCAATCGCCTTCGTCTTTTGGCGTTCCTACAGACCAATCAATAGTTAACGGAATATTCACACAACAATATCGTATCAATAGTTCAAATACTGACGTACCAGTGTTTGGATTTTCTCAAAATATTAATGGTATTCCAATGTCCTTTGAAGTAGTTGGATCAGAATTTTCTGGTAAATCATTTATATATGAAGAGCCGCCTAAGCCTGGAAATCAATTTTCTATTTTATATCAAAATGATAATCAAGGAAATTCTAGCAGCAATACAGGATTTTTTTGTCATTTTAAACAAGGTACTTTAGGCACTAGCTATTTTGAAATTACTAATCCGGTATCTAATGAAATTATAGGAGTTAACATTAACAGTATTAATGATACTGATCTTTGGTTATGGCAGCTTGGACTCAATAATTCATTTGCAAATATGTGGACACAAATTCCATCAGTAACAGGAAATAATGTTATATACAATAGTTTAAGCTCCAATGTTCGAAATTTTTATAGTGTAAGTACTCAAAATAATGATAGCATTAATTTAAATTTTGCTGACGGAAATTTTGGAAATTTACCGCAAGGCAAGTTTATATTATATTATCGACAAAGCAACGGATTTATATATAGTATCAAACCAGAAAATATGTCTGGAGTTATTATCAATATTCCATATACTAATAAAAGTGGCACCAACCATACTTTAACATTAACTCTTAGTTTACAGTATACCGTAAACAACAGTTCTGGACCAGAATCAAATGATAGTATAAGACTAAATGCACCTAAGGCATTTTATACACAAAATAGAATGATTACCGCAGAAGATTATAATATTGCACCATTAGGTATTGGTAGTGAAATTCTTAAAGTTAAAAGTGTAGCAAGGGTTACTAGTGGAGTAAGCAAATATTTTGATCTTAGTGATGTTAGTGGCAAATACAGTAAAACAAATATATTTGCAGATGATGGGATTGTCTATAAAAATATTAATGAACAAAATTTTTCATTCTTTTATACCAGCAAAAATGATATTTACTCAGTTATTAAAAATAAAATAGAACCCATCTTAATTAATAATAGTTTTAGATCTTTCTATCTAGATCAATATCCTGCGCTGTCGATGACCTCATTGGCTGCTTCTTGGATTCAAGTTAATAAATTGGCTAATCAAAGCCAAGGGTATTTTTCTATTAATAAAACACCAGTATCCGTTGGCAGTTTTTCAAACAGTGCCTTATCTTATGTTAAATCTGGTGCACTTATAAAGTTTGTACCACCAACAGGTAAGTATTTTTTAGCAAACGGTTCTATAGTTTCTAATAAATCAAACAAAACAAGAAATTATATCTGGGTCACTGTAGTTAATGTAATAAGTGATGGTTCAAATAATGGAGCAGGTGCATTGTCTAATGGCGCTGGACCTATAACACTTAGTATTGGAATAGCATCAGCAGCCGTACCAGTAGCAATTATACCAGTGTTTGCATCTTCGTTATCCAATTTATTTGAATCAGAAATGGTTAATCTTTGTCTAATACAGAGAAATTTTGGATTATCATTTAGTTTAACAGACAGAACTTGGAATATAATTGCAGATAGTAATTTAGATTTAAAAAATTCTTTTAGTTTAGATTATCAAAATAATGTTGATAATCAAAATAGAGATGCGAGCTGGATGATTGCGTTTACTTGGACTGGGGTAAGTTACCTAGTACGATATCGAATAGTTAATTATATTTTTGAAAGTGAAAATCAAACGGGATTTTTTATAGATAATAATTCTGTTAATTACGATTTTCAATCAAATACTATTATTAAAGATCAAATTACAGTGTTGTCAGTTAATACACTTAATACTACAACCTCAATGTCTTTAGAAAATGACTATCTATGGCAAATTGATAGCGCTATTACTCAACCAGATGGTTATGTTGAACCTAAAAAAGTTAACGTAAGTTTTTATGATTTTAATGGGTCTGGACAAATTTCAGATCCTGATACATTTAACAATATTGTATTGGGATCAAGTGTAAATTCAACAACTGGATATTTGGATAAATTTGTGTATTTTCAATTACAATCTGATAATATAACTTACAAATTAATAGATAGCGAATTATTCACAGTGTATCCAAATCCTACAGCAGCAGCTTTGGCAATATCTAAAAACATTATATCTCCATTATCTGGTGATTTGTTTTATTTTTATGATTCTAATTATAATATTGTAAACAAATACAGTACATCGGTGAATAATTTAAATAATCCTTGGACCTATAGTGAACAAGAATCAAAATATGTAGTCTATCCCGGTAGATCAAATTTGAAATTTCAATATCTCCATAATAGCAGTCAAGAAACTCGAATTGATCCTAGCAAAAGTAATATTATAGATGTTTATCTGTTAACTAGCGGGTACGATATTGATTTTAGAAATTGGGTATTAAAAGGGGCTATTCCAAATTTAAAACCGTTGCCATTAACTACTGCTGATTTAGAAAATAATTATGCTAGTTACTTAGAGCCTATCAAGGCAATTAGTGATCAAATGATATTTCAATCTGCTAATTATAAACTATTGTTTGGATCTGCTGCTGATATTAATTTACAAGCAATGTTTAAAGCAGTTCAACATCCAACTAGCACTCTAAGTTCACATGATATTGTCACTAAAGTTTTAAACGCCATTAATAATTTCTTTGCTTTAGAATATTGGGATTTTGGAAAAAGTTTTTATTTTAGTGAATTAAGCACGTATGTAATGAATTTATTAACTCCTGATATTACTAATTTTTTAATAGTCCCGGTAAGCACGTCAATTACGTTTGGTAATTTTTATGAAATTGCATGTCAATCTAACGAAATTTTTATAAGTTGCGCTACCGCTTTTGATATACAGGTAATACCTTCAATCACCGCAAATCAACTTAATTCCAAATCAACTGGTAATGGAAGCTACTAATGACAACATCTACATTTCGTTCAATTGATTTTTTACCAGACTATTTGCAGACAAATAAAAATTCAAAATTTTTATCTAGCACTTTAGATCAATTAATACAACCCACTCAGATAGAGAGGATAAGTGGATATATTGGCACTAAAATAACTCCTACATATGTTTCTACTAGTGATAATTATATACCAGATACTAGAAATTATCAAATAGCTCCAGCATTAATAATTAATAATTCTGACAATGATGTGCAAGATGTTGTTAGTTATGATGACCTCTATAACGAAATAGAAACGTTAGGCGGAAATGTATCAAATTTGGATAGATTATTTAAAGGTAATTTATATTCATATAATCCTCATATAGATTGGGATAAACTAATTAACTATCAAGAATATTTTTGGTTAGTATCTGGCCCAGATCCAATATTAATTTCTAATGATACCTTAGTTATAGAATCTGATATTATTGGAAAATTATCATATACTTTTGTTGTAAATTCTACAAGACTATCTTTATCTAATGGTATGCTATTAAAATTTAGTGGAATTTTAATATCGGAAAAATATAAAGATAAAGAATTTTTTGTTGAAGGTGTTGGTGTTTTAATTAAATTAATTGATTATTCTTCAATGACATCTCCTGGAATTATTTCTACAATTTATAATGAAAATTTTGATGCCGATATTTTTGACGATTTTCCTTTTGATGGCGATAAAACTTTGCCCATAACTCCAGAATATATCACTATAAATCGTGCAAGTTCTGATTTAAATCCTTGGTCAAGATATAATAGATGGTTTCATAAAAATGTCATAGCTGCAACAGCACTGGCAAACGGGGTCCAACCACTATATCCATTTAAAAATCGTGCAAAGCGACCAATTATTGAATTTGCTCCTAATTTAAAATTATTTAATTTTGGCACATTGGCAGTTATCAATGTTGATTATATTGATAATATCACTTTAGATGCATTTAGTACTGTAGAAGGATCTGCCGGATTTTTTATTGATGGAGACCTTATACAAGAAGGACATCGAGTAATATTTAATGCAGATACTGATCCCTTAGTTAAGGGTAGAATATATCAAGTATCTTTTAAAACATATAAAAATAATGTTAAATTAATTTTAACCCCAACTTTAGATACTGTACCAACATTCAACAATAGTGTGAGTATTTTAAAAGGTTCAAAGTACAGCGGCACCTCATGGTATTTTGACGGAACCCAATGGGTATATGCTCAACAACACACTACAATTAATCAAGCCCCGCTATTTGATCTATTTGATAGTACGGGAAAAAGTTATAGTGAGTATATAAGTGATTTTAAAGGTAATAAAATATTTGGATATGCAATGGGTACTACCAATCCAGTGGATTCTGTATTAGGATTTTCTTTAGAGTTTAAAACTCCGTTTCAAGGAATTGGAAGTTACTTATTTTTAAATTATTTCAATTCTGAAATTATTACAGTAATAAATGGATCTGTAAGCACTAGTATTTCTACAGCAAATACTTTTTGTAAAATAGATAATTTATTTAAAAATGTTTGGACAAAAGTAACTGATTATCGTATACCTATTTTACAGTTTCAAACACCTAGGTCGTCAGTATCATCCATTGAAATAAATTCTTTAAATAACTCATCTTCGGTCAATTTAACAGTTGATGTAACTGTAAATTCTAAAAAAATTAACCCGACCAATTATGTTATTATGGATCGTGGCAACTCATCGTATGTTGATTTTTTAAATAATATTGCTGCAGGATCTAATGTTCTGTTAAAAATATATTCAGATCAATCTCCCAATAATTTAGGCACGTATGAACTTCCATTAAGTCTTACAAATAATCCTTTAAATTCTAGTATTAGCAAAATTACATTGACTGAATTAGAAGATCATGTTAGGGGAATGATTGAAAAATCATCAGACTTTATTGGAAATTTTCCTGGAGTTAGTAATTTACGAAATATAGCAAATATATCAAACTATGGAATTAGATTAATAGCACATGAAACTCCAATCACATTTTCTCAATTATTTTTAGGAAAAAAAGAACATAACATAGTAGAAGCAATTACAAAAGCATCTAATGATTATAACCAGTTTAAAATGGCATTTTTACAGAAATTAATTTCTGTAGATAATCAATTAGATCCAGCATCTGCGGTTGATAATATTTTATTAAACATGAATTTGGATAAACAAATTCTTGATCCATATTATCTATCAGATATGGTCCCTTACGGTACTAATACAGTAGTTAGAAAATGGACAGTTACTGATAGCAGGAATGCCCTTTACTCATTAAGTATAGATTTTAATCCTGATGCATTAGGCATGCAATCAGTATTAGTATATCTTAATGATGCTCAATTGATCTACAACACTGATTACGAATTTGTTTATGCTAATTCAAAAGTTAAATTATTAACCCCGTTAGTTACTGGAGATTTACTAGTAATAAAATACTATCCTGATACAACAGGCAGCTATGTACCAGCCACTCCTACTAAATTAGGACTATATCCTAAATTTATTCCTACAATAAGCACAGATACTTCTTATACAACTAATACAGGAGTTATACAAGGACATGATGGAAGCATTACTGTTGTATATAATGATTATCGAGATGCAATAATTTTAGAACTTGAAAAAAGAATTTATAATAATATAAAAGTTCAGTATCGATCAGAGTTATTTGATCATAATAGTGTATTACCTGGTATATTTAGAAATTCTGGATATACTTTAAAAGAAATAACTGATATATTAAGAAATGACTTTGCTAATTGGACTGCAACTTATGGCATAGATTATGAAACTAATTCTACGTTTAATGAGGATGACCCATTTACTTGGAACTATTCAAACTCTTACTGTAGTTTTATTAATGCTCAAATAAGTGGGCATTGGAGATCAATATACAAATATTTTTATGATACTGATCGACCAGATACTCGTCCTTGGGAAATGCTTGGAATCTATCAAGAACCAGTATGGTGGGTTTCAAAATATGGCCCAGCACCATACACATCTGGCAATAGCATTATGTGGACCGATATTGAAAATGGATCCATAAACGGTGAAGTTAATAAAATTTATTCAAGACCTGGACTAAGCCAAGTTATTCCAGTAGATGATTCTGGAAATTTATTAGATCCTTCTAATTTTTTATTGTCTGATTATACACCGTCTACTGTAAGACAATCGTGGATTTTTGGTGATCAAGGCCCAGCTGAAACCGCTTGGAGACGAAGCAGTTTTTGGCCGTTTGCCTTACAAA
>Ga0136641_1000064_pt1 | contig 41150 bp, 78 predicted proteins | sample EliLak1302023Y_FD_115312 | JGI IMG/M metagenome (GOLD analysis project Ga0136641, IMG submission 115312) | Freshwater microbial communities from Elizabeth Lake, Yosemite National Park, California, USA - 13020-23Y | ecosystem: Environmental > Aquatic > Freshwater > Lake ...
AGCCCTCAACTCCAACACCACTGGCAGCTACAACACTGGTATTGGACTCCAAGCCCTCTACTCCAACACCACTGGTGCCAACAACACTGCTAATGGAGTCGCTGCCCTCTTCTCCAACACCACTGGCAACTACAACACTGGTATTGGATTCCAAGCCCTCTACTCCAACACCACTGGCAACAGCAACACTGCTACTGGACTCCAAGCCCTCTACTCCAACACCACTGGCAGCAGCAACACTGCTACTGGACTCCAAGCCCTCTACTCCAACACCACTGGCAGCAGCAACACTGGTATTGGATACCTAGCCCTCTACTCCAACACCACTGGCAGCAGCAACACTGGTATTGGATACTATGCCCTCTACTTCAACACCACTGGTTACTACAACACTGCTAATGGATACCAAGCCCTCTACTACAACACCACTGGCTACCAGAACACTGCTGATGGATACGCTGCCCTCTACTCCAACACCACTGGCTACCAGAACACTGCTAATGGACTCCAAGCCCTCTACTACAACACCACTGGCGGCAGCAACACTGCTGATGGAGTCGCTGCCCTCTTCTCCAACACCACTGGCTCCCAGAACACTGCTAATGGATACTATGCAGGATATGGAGTCGGTACAAATTCCAATACAACAGGCAGCAACAACACATTTATTGGTAATGAATCAGTGGGTGCATCAGCCACTGCATCCAACGTAATCACGTTAGGCAATGGTTCAATCGCAACCTTACGTTGTCAAGTAACTACCATCACATCACTCTCTGATGAACGTGATAAGAAAAACATTGCGCCACTTAATGCTGGCCTTGACTTCCTTACCAAGCTGCGTCCTGTATCCTTCACCTGGGATACAAGAGATAAAGCTAAAGTTGATGTTGAAGATACTGGTTTCATTGCACAAGAACTTCTTGCTGTACAGGAAGATACTGGTATTACCATCCCCAACTTGGTAAGCCAAGAAAACCCTGATAAACTTGAAGCTGGTTACGGCACACTGATTCCCGTCTTGGTCAGTGCCGTACAAGAATTGACCGCAATGGTCAAGCAACTACAAGACGAAATCACCACCCTCAAAGGAGACAACTAATGCCTACGTTCACCATCAACCCCGCCCAGCAGTATTCCGCTTCACTTGATAGCGTAAATCTCATCAATGATTTGCTTGCTAAACCTTCCTTGACAGAAGAAGAGCAAGACCGTATTGCTCGTAATGTTGAGCATCTTGAAATTATGGTTGCCAAGGATTTTTGGACTACAGAAGACCTCACCCCATTGACTACTGCGATTACCGCTGGCAAGGGCGTGTAGTCCTACTCACTAAACCGACTAGTCAACGCCACTAAAATGAAACCCTTCAATGCACAAAAGTTTATACTTCATTGTATTGCGGGGCTTTTTGCAATCCAATTTGGCATTTACTTAATTGGTGCTATATCTTGTTATACCAAAACCGTAATTGCCCCCCAGGAGCAGTGCGTCAGTTATGCTGATCACCTACAAAAAGCGTTTGAAAGTGCCCTTACTACAGTCCTTGCCCTGCTGGTGCACATCAAAGACGATGCTTAACTGCTATAATCATTGTTATGCTAGGTAGAAGTAACAACTAACATGGCCTACATTGGTTCGGCGCCTACTGTGGGATTCGTCGCAAAACTGCAAGATATTACCAGTGGTTTCAACGGCAGCACCACGACATTCCAACTTGCCTTACCCCCAGGTGGGTCAATTTATTACTACACACCTGGAAGCGCCCAACAGCTAATTGTATCCCTTGGTGGTGTAATCCAAAGCCCAAACACTGACTACACAGTAAGCGGAAGTCAAATTACGTTTACCACTGCTCCCGTCGCTTCTTTGACTTGTTTCATCGTTGCGTTGGGGCAATCCATTAATGTCGGAACACCTGGCCCTGCAACCGTAACACCAAGCACTTTGAATTTTGCAGGTCTCGGTAACTACGCTAATGATACTGCAGCAGCCTCAGGCGGTGTTGCAATCAATGGTATTTATCGTAACGGTTCGGTATTACAAATCCGTGTAACGTAATAAAAATACTATAACGAAATGGATCAACGCACAAAAGAAAATTGGGAAAAAGTCAAAACAGCCCTAGAAACAGCCGGCAAAACCAACTCTTTAATTTATAAACGTGCCTGTGCCATCTTAGCAACGGGCAAGGATCCGGGGCCCGGTTTTTAATTGGGGTGGTGAGTGGCCGGTCCTCACGCGGTGTCGGCCTTTTTTTCCCGCTGCTCACCGGCAACTGGACCTGCGCCCATCCTCAAAAGATGGTTTGCCTACGCAATGTAGCAGGAAATCAAGGCTAGCGCTAGGGGAGGGAGATTAATTTGGTGACATCCATGCACAAAAAAATCCCAGTCAAGAACAAGATGTCATACAGCCTTAAGCGGATACAAGAGGGCAAAAACAGCAAAGGAGCAATAATTCTTAATACCAGTCCAACCCGCTGATCAACAAACAACAAAAACCAATAACCAACAAGAAGTAAAGCATTGCCGATATAACGCATGAGGACTTGTTTGTCCACAAAACAAACCCCAACAATGGCAACTTCATTCTATTCCTTCTCTTTGCCCTCGGGCAAGATAGTGGCATGTGATTTAAACTTTTGATCAGAAGCGCGTACTGCCAAGCCCTTCACATAAATCCGCCCTTGCTTAGAAAACTGAAAAACATCCTTCAGCTGCAATTGATTCTTACAGCAATCCAAGAGCAAAGCAACAAAACGCCGTTGCCCAACCGGCTTGCTACCCGTATCCTCGCAATAAGCAGCATAAGACGGATAAAGGTGGTGGTTTGAATTACAGTAACGCTCCTGTGCATCCTTGGCTGCTGGGATTTTCTTCCCAATGGCACAAACATTATCAGGAGCAACAATAACCTCCGATTGCAACCAATCAATGAGATTATTACTGTTCAATAGGATCTCATTTTTGACCTTACGTAAGGAGGGTACTAACTCATGTGTGTCAAGCAGGTAACGGCGCATATCCTTTTCACCCAACGCCAACACCCAATTAGCCAAACCGGGTAGGTGTTGCGCCCAGACACCGCTAACAACACCGCGATCAATTTTAATCATGTCTTTAGCTTCGCTACCTTTGTCGTATAGCGGGCGGTTAAACTCAATGGTCAGGCGTCGGCGGCTTAAACCACTGGTGGGATCCGAAGTTTGAATTGGTTCGTTAGCAACAATAATAACCAGGCCCGTATAAATGAACGGATCCCCAATAGGCTTCAACTTCTCCTCATAGCGCAAACTGTCACCGCCCGTCAAAGCCTTCAAAATCTGAGCAGAACCACCGTAACGCTCCGAGTCATTAATCAAGGTCAACCGCTTATCTTTCAACGCCGAAACCTCAAACCGGCTCTGCTCCAACTGGTTTAGGGTGCTGCTGGCAAAATTACCGGCGCCAACCAACGCGGTACAAAGACCAGCAAATGTTGATTTCCCTCGCCCACCAGGTCCAATAATTTCCAGGAACCGCTGGATTTCATTGCCGCGACCAACCAGGCAAGCACGCAACCAAGCCCTCAGAACCTGTACACGATCCTCATCACCATATTGTGTACGCAATAGCCAATCACCAATCGGACCAGGCTCTGCACTGGGTTCATAACGGAAATCCAACCCCCAGGTCAGGTAGTTTTTCCTGGCGTGCTCACTGAATTCATTGGTATCTAGGTCAAGGACACCGTTAGCAAAGGCAAGCTTAGAGGCGTCTTCGTTCCACTCATCGCAAGAAAGAAAGCCACGGAGCAACAGGGAAACATCGTGGACAAGGTTAGTGCTGTAACCGCCGGGCAGCTCAGCCATCTTCAGATGAAATTGCACATTATGCAAAAAATCCTCCCTATGTGCCTGCTTACGCCAAATCCCCCGAGCAGCGTCATACCGCAACCAATTCTCATATTGCGGGTCATAGCGCCAACCGTCACGTAGCAACAGCGGGAACAAATTATCTGCCAGTTGCGACGAAGGAGGATTACGGCCTTTCTTAGGGGCGTTACGGTCTACGCCACCAGGAGCGTTAAACTCCGGGCCATCACCATATTGCTCCTCTTCATAATCATCTTCATCCTCATCATCTTCGTCGTTATCTATACCAATACCGGACTTCACAGCCTGCATCACAGCCTCCATTGAAGGTGCCGTATGCCCGCCAAGGTCAACGTAACCATCCTCCTTCGCAATGGCCTTCAAAGTCTTCAGACCGCAACCACCTTCAGGATTTGGCCCACCCGGAAGACGCTCGAACGTAGCCCATTTAGCCTCGCAGCACCCATCTTCAAAAGCAGCAGACTGAGCCGACCATGCAATCCAAGCCGCCAGCAGGCTTTCATCCACCTGGTGTAAAGCCATGCCGATGCGAACCCATTCGTGGTAGTCATCGGCACGTTCAACATTCATCGCCCCCAGATATTCACAAGCATCTTCAACCAATGATTCAAGATGATACTTGGAATCAGAATCATAATTAATTGTTATATTTTGATTAATGAAGTTGGTAGCACCTACACCACGCTTCCTATACTTTGTACTTGGATAAGCTTTTGCAATTTCTGCATAAAGCCAATCTGGTAGTTCTGGTGGTGTCGCCGCATACTCAAACCCCCCATGACCTGTCGTCCTATACCCTTTCGTTTCAGGATGCGCCCCGCAAATAGCACCCTGCCGGCTTGACCACAGCATCTCAAACGGTGCCGAGCCCAGCTTCAACGTCGCCCGTTCTGGTAGCCGTCCAATATTTTCATTACTGACGCGGAACAACATCCGCATCCGCCCGTCTTTCCCACTGGCGATCGTCAATGTCGGGGGGAAGATCTCAGCAATCGGTCCACCACCCAACCTTTCAACAAAATCAATACCCTCTTGGCCGTCAAAATCAACCCAGATCAGGCCATACTCATTAGAAAACTGCCCAGATAGCAACCCAATACCGGTAGCCCGCCCCTCCTCGATCTCCTTCTGGATCTGCGATACGGTTAACGGGTTGGTGGTCCACCCCGGCAGGTACGCTTTTTTCCCACGCAGCGGAGTCAATGCCCAGTCAACTGGGATCCAATCGAGCTTAATTTCGCCAGGTTGGAGGTGTTTATGGGGGCGGCGGGGTTCGGGGGTCGCAGTGGCGCTCACAGGGGAATATGGCAACGGGAAGGGGGTTAGGGGTAGCTTAGCCCAGTTCGCGCCCTTAGCACAGGGGGGTCCGGACTACTTTCATATCTTTACGTTACGCTGCAGAATCTTGTGCTGTAGTTAGCTTGGGAGGCAAGATGTACTCTTTTGCCCGAAGGCGTTTACCACTTAAAACCATTGACACCAAAGAGTAACTTACTCCAATTCCTGTGGCAGCGGCAACAATGCCTTTAAATTCTTCAATTTGACCTGTAGAGGTGTTTAAAAGATTTATAGTGCGTTTTTTAAGACTAAGCAATTTAATGTCGGTATCAGTCAAGCAATGACCCTTAACCGAAAAGCGTTGTTTGTTGAATAACCTAGAAACCTCCCCAGACGTAGCCCCAATTTTACGGGCCATTTCCGATTGAGTAGAAGCTTCAATAAGTTCACCAGTATTTACATTTTTTAAAATAAAACTTGTTTTAAATATATTTGCATCTGTACTTTCAAGGCAGTAGCCATGCGTCCTCTTGTATACTCCACTCAACAAAAGGCTTAATGCTGCTTGTGGAATATTCAGTTCACGCGCCGCCCGCCCCAATGAGTCAAACCTAAATACTTTTCCAGCACCAATATCTTTAATATTTATATTTTTAAAACGGTGTTTTAATTTTTCCCTAATTTTTTTTTTGGTTTCAGCGGTATGTTTTTTGCCGCGCATACTGCTAATGCCCCCCACTTTGCCTGCATTACTAAAACCTGAAGACGTGAGGATACCTCTATTTACAAATAAAGAACTTTTTGCTACGTCATACTTGAGTTGCCATTCCCTTTCAGCTTCATAAGCTTCCTTACGTGTTGAATGTTCACTAAGAATAATTTTTTTATTGGGGGTAAACTTAATACCTTTTTTAAAGCTGCCCATATAACTGTCAACCAAAGGGGACATATTGCTACCCCTGGAGCCAATATAGGCCAATCGCTGTTCAAAATTAATAACAGCATAAACATAATTATGTTTTTTTTCTTTCATTCTGTTTTGTCCCCATCCACAACTTCCATTTCAATTTCAGGCGCATTAAGGGAAGGTAGATATTCGGTGTAATATTTCTCTACTGTTTCTAGCCATTTTGTTTTCCATTTCTCAATAGTTGCACCTTGAATAGCAAAAACTTGCGGACGTTCTTTTGTGGCAACTAAAATTAAATGGATATCTGCTTTTATGCCGCAAGTATATTCCAATGCCATTGCATAAGATGCAAGTTGAAGTTGGCATTTTGAATACTTCATAAAGCCAGCTCGGCGCATACCATATTCATTCTTGGGGGTATCGGGTCCAGGCCATTTCCCAAAATACAGGCCATTGCTAGTTTTTAAATCCCCAAGTACCGTTTTTCCTTCCCATTCTGCAACGATATCTGGGGCTCCACTCCAACCATGTAGTTTTCCTTCCACAGTACCTGGATGCCATACACGGCTGATACCATCGCTGCCCGTAGTCCACTTAAAATGATCGCCTACTGGTGATTCCGCCCAAATTACCCGGTCAAATTTATCCAATTTTTCCGGCATACCTTTCCAAAAAGCTGCAATCTCTGGGTCATCAATAACTGGATTACGCTCTACATCGGTGAGGTAATCCTCCATAAGCTTGTGGACCCGAGTACCCCTAGCTGCTGCTGCTTCTCGCCCACCCGGATTTTTTGCTGCCCATTTTTCCAGCGCAGCCTTATTGCCCCCTGTGGCGCTAAGAATTGTCGTAGTTGAGGCCAGGTGCCCAAGCGGCGTCCGATAGTGTCTTGCACCATTAATTACGACCCTTGTATCCCCTTGGGAGCGGTAATCCACAAACTGTTCGTACGATGCACTGGGATCGTACGAGGTATACATCTGAGATTCTTCGGTTACCCGCTCCAAGATTTTTGCGGTGATATCCAGGACAGCAGGGGTCATTAGGGGGGGAGAGGATGATCGGATTATATCCGATTTTTTGCCTAAAACCAAACGCACAGCGGTTTTAGCTTTAAAATAATGAATAAACAATGCAAAACGAAGATGGAGCAGGCGGCGGGTGCTGAAGGTAAGCACTGTATTGGTGAAATTTACGGCGCTAATTCCGACCTGCTCAATGACGAGGAGTTTATTTGCAAGGCTTTGCGAGAGGCGGCCATGCAATCTGGGGCTACGTTATTAAAAATTGGCTCCCATAAATTCAAACCTCAAGGCGTCACAGCGTTCGCCTTGCTGGCGGAATCACATATCAGCATCCATACTTGGCCCGAATTACAATACGCAAACCTGGATGCGTTTACTTGTGGCAGTCATACGGACCCCGAAAAAGCATTTGCTGTACTCAAAGAATTATTCAAGGCAACATCGAGCCATTCAAAAACGATTAAACGAACGTACTTTGGCTAATCGTGCTCCAGTTCAGGAGGTCGATCCTCATACCTAGTGGGTTTTTCCGGTTGAAATACGCCTTCCAGGTTGGCTGCAAATTTTGCCTGGTGATATTGCCCCACGTGGACCTGAACTTTGGCGTAGGTTTCCAGGGCCACCTTGATCGCATCATCAGGGGCAATGCTCAACTTACTATTGGCAAGCAGCCCAGCCGTCAAGATGCATACACCAAGTTCCTGTGGATTGCTCAAAAAAGAACGGAGTGATTTACCGTTGTCGGATAGGCTACTGAGCAGCCAGACAAGATTTTCTGCGTGATTTGGTTGACTTGGATCTTGCGTGGTCATTCAATCCTCTTCTTGCTCTATTACACAATATAGTGTAGTGGTATCTTTTTTAATGATTGGCAATAACAAGCCAGCATTTTTTAAAACTGTCAACCGACGAGCAATTGTTCGGTGGTTTCTTTCAAATTTTTTAACAATTGCTGTAATAGGGATGAGAACGAGATTCCCACCCCTAAATTCAGTGGATTCCGCCAAAAGATATTGATGAATTTCCCAAGCCAGGTCATCAAGTAAATCCTTGCTTGGTTCCAACGGCAAAACCACGATCTTTGCTAACGATTAAGTATCTTTTGATTGTAGGGCAATACTGCCTGCTTGTATCTCATTAAATTTGAGGACGCCGTTTTGAGCGGTCTGCAAATCCATGGTCCAGCAGGGCTCCAGATCTTCCAATCTGGGGGCATAGTACAAGATGTAGCCCGTATTACCGTGCCTCAAGCTTCTAATTGTGTAGCCCTCAAACTCAATGCTGGGCAAGATTTCTGAAGCAGTGCCCTTGTAGCGGATCTTTTTGGTTTCCCTCATGGTATTGAGGTAAGGTACCACTACAGTGTACTGATCTAAACTCAGAACAACAGCAAAAACGACATGGCAACAATCATTGATTCTGGCGACGCCCTGAGGTACGAGGTCATCAAGATGCGTCCGATGAATACGGAAGCGACCAATGTGGCCATTACTGGACAGCCAATTAGCGTTACCACAGATCCCGGAACAGGAAATAAGTCCGCAGCATTGGATGCTTTTGGTCGGCTGCGCGTCTCTAATCCGCTGACGTTATTTGATTCCAGTCATCGATATCACGATAATGGTCTTTGGAACACGTCTACAGCATCTGGAGGTACAGCAGTATTCAATGCTAATCAAGGTTTAGTTGATTTAAGTGTTACTACAACTTCCGGTTCAAAAGTTTATCGAGAAACGACCAAAGTATTTGCTTACTTGCCAGGTAAATCATTGCTGGTAATGACAACATTTACCATGGCCACGGGAAAAACAAATCTTAGGCAGCGAATGGGATATTTTGGTGACAGCAATGGGATGTATTTAGAACTGAACGGGACAACCCTATCATTTGTTGAGAGGAGTTTTGTAACTGGAACAGTAATAGAAAGTCGTGTCAGCCAAACAAATTGGAACTACGACAAAATGGATGGCACAGGACCATCCAAGATGACATTAGATATCACAAAAGCACAGATTTTGTGGATGGATATTGAATGGTTAGGGCTTGGCACCGTTCGCATGGGTTTTGTTATTGATGGTAAGTTTATTTTGTGCCATCAATTTCATCACGCAAACATTATTGACACAACATATATAACCACAGCTTCTTTGCCATTGCGTTACGAAATTGAAAACTTAGGTACTACAGCAAGCGCCAGCACCCTTAAACAGGTTTGTTCTACTGTAATTTCAGAAGGCGGTTACGAGTTGCGCGGGCTTCAACAAGCTATTAATATCCCAATTACAGCAGCTCGAAGTACATCAATAGCGGGTACATATTATCCAATTGCATCTATTCGGTTAAAAACTTCTCCCAATAATCTTGACGCAATTATTCTTCTTACAGCTTTATCTATACTTGGCACAGGAAATGGAACCAATTACAATTGGAAAATTATTGCGAGTGGTACAACAACTGGGGGCACATGGGTTAGCGCAGGAACTAATTCCTCAGTTGAGTACAACATCACCGGAGCTAGTTTTACCGGGGGTAGAACATTAGGCTCCGGTTACACTAGCTCTTCCAATCAAAGTTCATCAACTGTAGATATTTTAAGGGAAGCTTTATTTAAATTTCAATTAGAACGTGATACATTTACTTCAACCGCATTTGAACTTACCTTAGCCGTTACAAGTGATGGCGGTGGAAGTATTTTCGCTTCTTTAGATTGGGAGGAAGTCAGTCGCTGAGGTTTTAAGGTAAGTCGTTAAAGTTTTATTCTTCGTCAATTGTTTTTTCAATTTGAGTGAGGCGCTCCAATATTTTTTCTATATGCACGTTATCAAGCCGCTCCAGATCCAAGTTTTCGATTGCCCGTCTGCGGTCTAGCTCTGACTGGCGGGCAGCGGAAATCAAAAGGACAGGTCCGGTATAAGCGGCTTGAAGGCTGAGCATAAAATTTAAGAGCATATATGGGTATCTATCGGGCTTTAGGGGACTGAATGTATTCAAACAAAGCCAAAATACAATGGCAGCCGTTTGAATGCCAACAAACCGCCAAGAACCAATACCGTTTGCAACAGCATCCGCCAACCTTTCACCTATAGTCACAATAAAAATCCGCCTTTCCTATATTCTAGGAGAGACGGATTTGTATTTTTGTTTTCTATTTAATAACTACGCTGCTTCTTCCTCTTCTTCAGGCAGCATTGAAAACACATTTTCCTGTTGCAGATAGCGCTCCAGGTCCATTTTGCATTTCCAGTAGCCGTCCGCAAACTCATCCCCGATCATCGGTTGCCCCAGCAGCAGGGTGTAATTCCGGGTCAAGTGCCGCAACATTTGCTTGGTGTTGGCCGAAGTGATTTTTGCCATGGTTTTTAAGAAGATCTTCTTGGGAAAAGGGAATGGTAGAAATGGAAAAATTGCCGTCAGCCAGCTCCCGAAAGAATAACTCGTCGCCTTCTTTCCAGCCCAACCGATCAACTAATTCATCAGGGAAGACAAGAATGCCTTCCTCATCGATGGGGAGAGAGTAGGTTGTGTTACTCATCTTTCAAGCTGACGTTGGCAAAATACTCCTGAACAACTTCAGAAAGCATGGTTTTTAGTTCATTTTTGCTGACGTAAGCAATGATGGGATCATAATCATCTTCATTTTTGATGTTATTTATCTCTTTGTAATAACCATTGACCGAGTACAGGAAATCCCCGACCACGTCATACACCTCTTTACCTTTAACATCCTGGTAAGCAAACAATTCAGTTTCTACGATCCGCATTAGCGAACCATAGGCGGCGGCATAAGTTACAAAAGTTTCGGTGTACTTCTTGGGGTCACTCAAGAAATAGTTGCAGGGAGGCATGGGCTTGAGTCGGGGGACAGGGGTAGTTTAACGTACTGCAGGACAGACAGCAACTCCTAATTTGGAGAAAATTAGGAGTTGACTTACACGGTAAATACGCTATGATATTACCGATGACTGCGTAGCGCGTTGGGCACATAGCCCAGAAGGCGGCGCATCATCAGTGTATCTCCGGCTAAACGGAGGGGTGCGTTCATTAACCTCATAAATGAACCCAGTGGGGAAGGGACCCACACCTCAACGCTAGGCCGAATGGTTAAGGCAGCCCGACAAGGGTTCACATTACCTGGTTCGACTCCAGGAGCGTTGATTAATTTTTGCAGGCCAAATACACTATAGTAAGCAGACGTCAGTAAATCAAATGAGTTATTTAAATCACAACCTACCAACGTTTACCTGCTATATCCGAAATGAATTCTTGTACAACCACAAAAAGGGGCACGGGGATGTAACGTTATGTGACGTACACTCCGTTGCCGCACTGGAGAAACACGTACCATTGTTTGAAGTCTTCTTGGAAAATGGTGTTAATTGGACAAGACGCCCCATCCATTCCCTTTGTTGGAAACCAGATGCACCAAAGCCCGAACTAAATGAATGCATGTGGTGGGATTGCTTTTCTCCCTATATTGATGTACAGGTTAGAGCACGGCTTTCAAATTTACGTGCACAACTAATCAATTTTAAAGGTGAAAAGAAGGGCGGCATCTATATGTTCACCATGGATTGGTCCTGGGAATCCAAATCAACTCTTAATACAAATTTCAGTGAAACACCGGAGCACAAGTGTGCGCACTTCTTCCGAATGGATGACGGTAATTTTTATGCGTACCCCAACAACCGAATCATTTGGTATGATGATGCATGGCTTAAGGACAGAATTGAAAAAAATCCTGGATATGAGATTGATCTCACTGAGTACAGCGTGGAGAATTCGCGTATGATAGAAACGTCCAATCATTTTTTATACGAGGCTACTACCATGCCACAGAAAAAACCCGGTGATCCTGGTTTGTGGGACGCAATTAATGCCAAGCGCGAGCGCATTGAGAAAGGCAGTGGCGAAACCATGCGCAAACCGGGGAGCAAAGGTGCCCCGACCAATAAAGCATTGAAAGATTCCGCCACTAAACCCAAAAACAAGTAAGCGGTACTAAAGCGTTTTCCTGCGTTCATAAACCAGTGAAAACGCTTGCACCAATTGTGCTTGCCCTGGTGCCCCTGGAACATCAGCAATCAAATCAGAACGCAACCGATCTTTATCGGGTAGTTTCTCTTGCTTGACCTCCAACACGTGGCCATCACGGATCCTGGTAACGGTTGTTACCTTTTCCAGGCCATACTCTTGCTGGTCTTCTTCAGCCCACAGCTGCCAGTTGTCCACTAGCTTTGGCTTGGCCCGCCGGATCACAGCTTGATATTTGTTGCCTTTGATCTTGTTCTCGATCAACCCTTGCTGGTAGACGTGCTTAATGATCTGCACAATCTTTTCTTTATTTGAGACCCATGCGTCTCGGGCCTCTTTGATGTCGGCCATCTCTTCCTCCAGCATCTGGATATTCCGATCGCAACTCTTGATCAAGTCAACGATCGCATCAAACTTCGATGCCTGGCGCGAAGTTAAAGCAGCCATATACTGCTCCAACTTATCCTTTTCATCATCACCAACATCCGGCAACTCTGATGTAAACCGGACGTTGACGAGGGATTCGGACAGCTGGCGGTAGGTCGTAGGGTCAGCCATTGGTTGGTTGTAGTTGCAAAGACAAAGAGGAATCTGAAATGTAAATTTTAAATTGAGGTTTAAATCGACCCCTATTCATTTCATACCACTTGTTTTCTTGCCAATATTTGTTTTTAGCTGCTTTTAAAACATCCAAATAAGGCTTTGCTTCCGTTTTTGTTTTAAATTGCTTTGGTGGTGTTGCAGAGGAGTACCTCTTTCTTTCATTTTCATCCAAGGGAACATCAGTAGTGTAGGCATCCGCAAGGCTTGTGGTCATGTCAGAAACATATTCAACCCATCCAGGTTGGTGGCTGTAGTCACGAATTTCGTAGGGCATGGTGCTTTGTGTGGTGTGGGAATAAAAGTGGGGCAAAAGAATCTATGCTACTCAGCTTTTAACAAGTTCTAGCTGTTGAGTTGAAGACGCCGGATCCCAAGCGTAAATTTTAAATTCACATATGGGCAGAGCGGGAGTGTTCTTACGCCGGTATTTTTTAACTTTTTCACAAATGTTCAAATAATGCTCTGCTTCAGCTTTGTCTGTAAATTGCTTTGGTGCATTTATCAAACCAAACCGAACCAATTCAGCCATGTTAAAATCTGCTGGAAAAACAAAAAAATCACAATTTAAAACGTCGTCGGTTAGTTCGGTGAGGTACACAACCCAGCCTGGGGTAGAAACGTAATCACGAATTTCGTAAATCATTGGTTTGTACGTTTGTTTAGGATAAAAAAAATAAATTAGCCCTTGCCTTGACCACGCATAGGCTTCTTGCGTTGTACCTTCCAGGATCCGCGCTTGCGCTTCCCCTGGCCAACAGACGTGCGCTTGGGGTGTGATTCGATGTGGACGTTGCCGCCGCTCAGAGTTTTTTTGGTAGCCATGGGGCTGGCGTTGTGGGCCTGCTTAGCCTAGCAAAGCCCTGGCAGCTGGTCGCCAAAACTGATACAATACGTAAGATTGTTTGGGCTTAAGATCATTAGGTAGTCCGAACCAAAACAATGGCTGGTTTCAACGTGGTCGAGGTACCGTTCCAGCCCGAAGATTTTGAGCGGTCTATGGAGGATGAATTTACCCTCGTCAAGATTAAAAAAGAACTTGAGAATACCCACGACGTTGCTACATTAAGAAAAGGAGCAATCCTCTTGGCAGAATTAGCCGTAATGCGCCAAGGGTTGATTCGGGGTTTAGTACGTCGCCTGGCTGATTATGATTGCCAAGCAATCAAAACCAAATACGAAGATTAAAGCAGAGGTAGATCGCAATAGATCTTTTAAGTCCGGTGCGGCCAGACACCCCTTGCTTCATCGTGACTTCTCGGCCCTTCAACTCCGGGAAGCCGTTTACAGCCATGCCTGAAATGGCTGTGTTAACCAGTGGCCACTGGTGGTCTGCAGAACCAATGAAATCTTAACACAATATTAAACAATGACAAAAAATAAGGCATAAAAAAAGGGGGAGTGTTACCTCCCCCACAAGATCAGAAGTTGATTTCCCCTGTATCCGCGTCTCTGGCACCAAGCAGGGCGCGGGTGCTGCCACCGCTCGATTCAATCGGCGGTAGGCTCAGGTCCACACCGGGCTTCAGGGCATGCACCCCAAGCTCCTGGGCACACTGCGCAAAGAAACTGGCGGCGTACACAGTCGGAGGGCAGGTCGTCCACACGTCCTCGATGAAGTTGATATCTTCCTCTTTCTTGGGGAAGAAATCGCCAACGGTCTCGGCAGTAGGAACAATCCAGGACTCGGGGTAGCTAATCCAGCTCTTAGCCTTCTCACCACCGTACAGCTGGGAGCCAAACGTAGGAGTGAAGATTGCAGCTGCTGTTTGCTTGGGGTCAAATCCGGTAGCAGCCTTCAGACCCATGGCGTCAGCAAAGGCAGATTCCAACTGCTCAATGAAGTTCTGGTAGGCATCACAGAACAGGTTGGATGCACCGCCATGGATTGAGAGGATCAACGGTTTCTTGTGGACGGCAACGCCATTGGCATCCACAAGGAAGATCAGGACCAGGCGACGACGACGGTAGGGGCTGGGCTGACCGGGATTTTCTTCCTCCCACTTGTCGTAGAGGGCCGAATCACGGGGATACATCCCCTCAATGGCGCTCTCCTTGGAGTTCTCGATGAACGTGACATCCTTACGGAAACCGCAATGGATCACGATCATGCGTGGGGACTTAAAGAAGAGCCCTTCATTCTTATCGCCATTGTTGTACACATGGGTGTACTCTTTGGCATCCGGGAACTGCTTAACGTTTCCGGTCCAGCCGATACGGGAGAGTGCCGTATCTTTCAGGAACAAACCTGACTGGCTTTTGTCATTGAGGATCTGTGCATTAACAAGATCACGCATGACACCTTGATACTTTTCGGTGTTCAAGTAACGGTCAAGTACGCTTGGCATGGTTCAGATACGTTGGGATCGAGGATGGTCCCCGCCACGGGAGTTAAACCCGTACAGCATTTGGGCTTCGGCTCCAGCTGGTGACGACGCGGGGAGGAAAGGTCGAACATTCCACTGGCCGACCGGTATCAGCCTAGGCCACCGTGGGCACAAAAAAAGGGGCAACCTGTAAAGTTTTTTTACAGATTGCCCTAATCGTGTTAATTAAACCAGTAAATTTTAACCTTTAATAAGGGGATTTCTTATTAAAGGTTACGTTTTACATGGGAATCTTATCTTCATCGGTTACCGTAACCGTCGCCCGCTTCACTACACTAGGACGCACAACAGGTGTCTCCTCAGTACCTTCTTGACGGTTTTTATTCTTACCGAAGACACTATAAAGCCCGGACCGCACATGGAATTGGTAAGATCCACGCTCCTGCCCTTCTTTTGATGTCCAAGTGTTATACCGCAATGTAGCTTCCAACGACATCTGGCGCCCAACATGGATCAATTGCTCCAGCCGCCGCGCATCATCATGCCATGCCACCATCTTAAAACTTAGGCTATCGTCCCAACTATGGTTCAATAGGGTTTGCCCTGGTGCAGAACACATCAAACTGAAAGCCAGCAGCTCCTCCCGTGTCTTCTCATTGATGAAGCCTACGCCACCAGCAAGATGAACCACATTAATGGCAGGCCCACCAAGAACTTGGATAGGTTGATTCGGCACCAAGTACATCTTGTAATCTTGGCGATTGGGGTACAGACGCCCACTGATCATTAGCTTCACCCCAGGCTGGAATACATCAAATGTTTCGCCTGCAGCGCGATTTGGAACAACATAAAGGGGGACCTCTGCGCTTTCCTTACCTTTATGACCAGGCAGGTTAAATTGCATAAAACGCAAACCGCTGTCCGTAAAGTGTTCGCCTTTGTAGGTGCCGGTTGCCAGTAGTGTGTTCATGTTTGATTTGGATTTGGTGGGTTAATGGTCGATCATCTGGAGGCGGACGCCGGCCTCCTCGAAGAGCTTAGCAGCCAATAGGAAATTCTCCAGCCACCTCTCAGGGATTGCCCCTTTGGCGCTGACGAATATCTCGGCTACCCCAGCATTAATCAGGGCAGCAGCACACCGGCTGCAAGGATGGAAAGTTGTATAAGCAGCAGCACCCTCCGTGGAAATACCATGGAGTGCTGCGGTGATGATGGCATTGGTTTCAGCATGGATGGTTACTTCATACTTGAAATCACGATTATCTAGGCGTTCCCAATCATCACCGATGTTTTTGGGAAATCCGTTATATCCAGTGCTGATTATCTTCTTGTCTTTAGCAAGAACACAGCCAACCTTGGTGCTGGGATCGTGACTCCATGTTGCAATTTCATTCGCTATTCGCATAAAGCGGATGTGCCACTTCTCTTCATTGAAGTTCATTTAGCAAAAGAGGCTTCAAGCCTTTCAAGGATGACCTCTTCGATGACCACTTGGCGACCAATCAAAACATTGATGAATTTGGACAGTTGATCGCTCATTTCTTGTAGCTCCTCGTTATCCAAGGTATGGAGTGAGGCGCGAATGCAGGTTTCGTTTGTTGCGTCCATGGGTTGGATGCGGGACGGACCTAGCGTACCGCACAATCTGCACGGCTGCCATTACGATTTATCAACGGTAGAATTAAAACATAGGTAGCAACAACAAAGTGGCATTCTCGGGCGCAAGTCAATTTTTGAAAGATTATCTTGCGGGATCAGTGCCACCACCCGCACCCAATGACGCTACTTTTGCGGATTATATTAATCAAGCGTCGGATGATAGCCCCTCCTCATACCCCGCAGTACCGCCTCCTACTGGAGGTTCCCCCAGCTTTGGTGATTACATGAACAAAAGTCGGGAAACCGATAGTTCTTTTGTCCCAATGAACATGGGGGACACGCAAATTGCTGGTGGGTATAATCTTTTGAATCCGGCAACCTGGTTTGGGCAAGCATCAAAAACCATGCAAGAGGTGAATAAAGGTGTTCGTCAAGACCGCAGCACACCCATTGGTGTAATTAATGATCGGCGGGCTCAAGAAATTCAGATGCTAAAACAACAAGGCTTGTATTAATGTGTTTGCTCCCAGTTCTTGCCGATCCGGTACTCACCAGTAAACGGACACTTCAATTCAAAGTATTCACCTGACTGACGAATACCGTCCACGATACTTTTTGCAATAAATTCCGAATGCTGCGGCAGCGACAGGACCTGAAGTTCATCGTGGAACCATCCAACCGGCTGAAAATCATCACCCGGAACCAAGCCCGCCTTAGTTACCGTATCCCAGAAGATACAGGTAGCCTTCTTCATTAGGATCGCACCAGTGGATTGCAGCAATTGATTCAAGGCTGAGTGCCTGGAGCGGATCAATAACTTGCGACCATCAATACCGATGAGGTGACCATTCTGCGTGATGCGGCGATCAATCAAGTCCTTGAGCTTCTTGATAGCAGGCAAATTAACATAAAATGTATCAATTGTTACTTTTCCCTGCCTATATTGCTCATCCTCTTTGGTTTCTGGGCAGATGATACTTCCTGCTTTCTTTACGCCAGCGCCATACAGTACGCCGAACGTCAATCTTTTGGATAGATCTCGTGCTGCTTTAGGGATCGCCCCGCTGGCGGGATCATACAATCCAAATAATGCAGCATTATGGCTATGGATATCAACAGTTGGATCGCTGACTAGGCCAGCATAAACACCGTCATCAAAGTAAGCAAGCCAAGCAGCCAAGGCCCGCAACTCCAAACCAGAAGCATCAGCCCCAACTAAGTCCCACCCATCTGGCGCGTAGAACAGGGCACGGCACTCAGCACCGAAGGGTGCACCCACACTAGGCACCTGAGAGACGTTTGGAGAACTGTGGCTGGCCCGACCACTGACGCAGGAATTTGTATTAACATTTCCATGAATACGACCATCACCGTAGACGCGGCAATGATGTAGCCAAGACTCTTTGCCATCGACAATCTGGCCAAGTCGTTTGTTGAGTAGCTGATATTCGGCAAGGATCTTCGCTTCGGGATACTTCTCTCCTAATTTTTCAAGAACATCATCATCAACTTTGACATTACCTTTTTCCGTAGACCCAAAAACAATTTCGGGGTAACGTAACTGCAAACGTTCTGCTGTCTGCTGCCTGGACCCTGGGTTAAATACGGTGACTTTGGTTTTAAGGGGCTTTCCTGTTTTAGCAGAGACACGTTCTTCTTTAATAGGAGGAAAAACTTCTTGGAGCTGGTCGTCAATTTCAGTACGCCGAGCCTTGAGTACATTAACGAGAGCATATGCGGCCTTTTCATTGAAGGGAAACCCAAATTTTTCTTGTTCTGCCATGATACGGCAGAATTCATGCTCCAGCTCAAAGGCACGGGGGTCGATCTCTTGGGTGAGCATGTAATTGTACAGCTCCAAGCTCACCAGAGTATCGCCTTCACAGTAGGTTTGCATGGCTGGGGACCAGTTGTCCCATACTTTTTCGCCAGGAGCCAGCGGTGTTTCGGCTTTGAATTTGATTTTTGAAGTACCAAGCCGTTCACCCCAGGCCGCTAAGCTATGGCGCCCCTTGTGCTTAGATTCGATATGGGAATATTTGGACTCATCTTCGGATTCGATTTCAGGAAACAAGAGACGGCTGACCACAAGTGTGTCGTACACGTCGCAATCCGGTCTTAGTATGAGATTAGGGTAAAGTTTGCGTAGAACCGGCAGGTCAAACTTCAGCAGGTTATGGCCCACCAGCAGCTTAGCTTCGGCAATGTAATCTAGACCGGCCTCGATGCTTGGGTACCCCGGGTGGTTTGCACACGAGATCACCTCTCCGGTTTCTACGTGGCGCAGAACCAAGCAGTGAACGCGATCCAGCTTGTGGAGCAATCCATTGGTCTCCAAATCCAGGACGTATTTCATCAGAAAAACTTCTTGTAGAGGCGGGCAACATTCACAATTTGCAGTTCAAACATGCCCCCCGTGTGTTCTACAATTCGTTTGTACACATTCTTAGCCTCAGTCAAATCATGCAAGCACAGTGCCTGATTTAACATTCGCGTATCGTCAATCTCTTCCAATTGGAACCCATCCTTATCGGGGTTCAAGCATAGCACGCGACCAAGGTCATCATCACACAACACAAAACCTCGTTGCATTTTCTCAATCCCGGATACTGGTGTGATTTGGAATTGCCTTTAGCAAGAAAATATCCAAGGCAACGTGGACTAGCGTCGGCACCATAGCAAAAGCTTTGGGAGGAAGTCCGCCAAATAGCGCCGACAGCTTGTCCGCCAAATCACTGCGGTGAAGGTACTCAAACTCAATGCTAAGCATATTGGCTACATTTAAAATAAAATCCTCTAAAGTTTCGTCATTACTTTTAAGCTGTTCAATTATTTCATACAGCTCGGGATCTTTCTGTATGAGCAAAACTAAATCATTCATTGAGGAGGGTTTCGGGGGTTGCCGCTACTGTACAACAAAAACCCCCAGCTGGTGCAGCAACTGTGTTAAAATTTGTAGGACGGCGAGGTTCGTACCCTCCCGCCCCCGGCAACCTCTTTCACAGGTCACATGGCTAAGCTAGCACACATTCTGCTCCCACCCCTGGAGCTGCTTCAAGAACTTTTTGTAATTTCTTCCGACTCGCCAAGTGGATTGCGGTGGAAGTCGCCTAGAGCAAGAAACGTCAAAGCCAAGGACATTGCAGGAAAAAAAAGCCAAAATGGATACTGGAGAGTAGGCATTAAAACAGATAAATCAAGGCATTACAATACGCATAGAATTGTGTATTTTTTGCAAACAAAAAAAGATCCAGGGCATTTACAAGTAGATCACATTATTTGCAAAACAAATAATCTTGTTTTGCGTTTAGCCACCACGTCTGAAAATGGTGGGAATAGAGAAAAAAATAAAAAATATGCAAACAAAAAATGCAGTAGCATATATAAAGGAGTTTCCTGGAACAAAAAAGATTGTAAATGGAAAGCCGACATAAGTTTTCAGGGTAAAGCATTTTATCTTGGTTACTTCACCAACGAAATAGACGCAGCAAAAGCCTACAATAAAGCAGCTATTAAATTTTTTGGTGAGTTTGCTAAATTGAATACACTGGAGAATGTTGAATGACTTATCGCCCCAAAAGAAAATTTCACACCAGCACTTTTATGGTGGGAGATCAACGTTGTCAGGTTTTTCTCGAACCTTTGCATGAGTACACTCCAGGCCACTGGTTGTGGGGCGTGGGCTTTATCGTAGGTGGGTCCCCACGTCAGCAAAGAGATTGGTACTGGAAGCGTAAAAATAAACGCAGGAGGAAATTGGATAAAAAGTTACTCGGTCATCAAGGGATCAAAACAATAATTGCAGGTTTCAATGAAGTTTTAAAGATCCGTTGGAACATAGAGGGAGGGGATGTGCTTTTCCTTGATTGCACCAGTGCAAAACCCGAGCAACAATTCAAAGCTTGGAGTAGATGGCATCGTCACCACCCCGAATGGTTAATTGATTTTTATGAGAAGAAGTTTTTTTGGTATCGGCCCCCCTATTCAGATGACACCATCCGGGAACTGTTTGACGTAACGCCAATCATTCCGGTTGATCCGCTGGCGAACACTGCGGGTTCTCGTTATTACAATTGCTTTCGTGTTCGTCCAAAAGGGAACAGTAGTCAGCTATCCAATGCGCAAATAGAAAATCTACTGAGCTTGGCTCTAACCAGCTAGCAAATATAAAAAGCGCATCTTTCAATGTTTCTTTGCTCTCTTGGTCGTCATCATCTACGCAACGGTTTAAGACAGCCATTAGCCATTTATTTGGCTCTTTGCGGGGATCGATGTATTCGGTTGTCATAGCGCAGCACTTCTACGCATTTGATCAACATAATTGCCAATGTTAGGATCCCCTTTCTTGGCTTGCTTGTAGTTGCTTAGCGCATTACAAAGACCTATCAATGGTTCCCGTTCACTTGGCATTGCCAGGTATTCTTCAATGGCTTCAGCCATCTTTTCGGCGTGGCGTTGATAATCCATGGGAGTCTTGAGTTAGAGTGTGGGAGGCGGGGAGAAGAACGATGTCACCGTCATTATAAAGGGGCGTCCAAATTTTTATCGTTTCTTTGGGCGGGCAAGCGAAGGGCAGTGCTGCTGATCACAGTGCTGCCCCACCCCAATTTCAATATATAAGGAGAAGAGGGACCAGTATCCACCACCATGACCAAGTAATGACATTGGTAAGTTTTAGGGCAATGAAGAGGAGAGTAGCAGCACCGCCAAGGGTAAGGCCATGCGGATGTTGAGGAGACATATTAAACCTCAATTACTCGGGAAGTTTTTGATTTAGTAATATGTTGACTGCTTTTACGATCAAAGGGAATTCAGCAACGTCAATTTTGATACTAGCGACACCGGGCTTGATTGGTTCATCTGGGTATTGGGTAAGCACAAGAAATGCACCACCGGCTTCGTCGTCAAGGCTGACGTGTGTAGCCTCGATGGCAAAGAAAGGATTTTTATCTTTGGGGTGAACGGAAATACTTGTGGTGGTAAGCGTGTAGAGATTGTCGGGGTTTGACATGGGGAGGAGTAGGGAACGAAGTCAGCTTATCAGTGAAATGGCCGGGGCTCAAGAAGTTGTCATCATTCTTCAAATTGCTCAGGATCTTTACGTTCGGCATAGAGGTTACAGCCGATCGCCTGCTCTGTTTCAGCTTCCGGGATGCCAAAGGAGCAGCCATTACTGCCCATCAAACCGCAGGTGTCACAAGGGATTTCCAAAAGCCCTGGGGCAACGGGAGCGGAAGGTTTATCCAAGTCCTCCATTACGCGGCTATAGAGGACTTTCTTGAGGTTGGATACGATGGCGGCGTTTTCTTTGGCGAGAGAAAAGAAATCTTGGGATACCTCCTGGGTGGTTTCCATGTAACTACAATAATCGCATTTTTTACGGCGGCGGATACTGATGCGTTCCTTGGAGTGCTCGATTATCCTGAGTCCCCTCTTCCGGCAGGAGGGGCAGGTGGGTAGGTTGTTTGCTTGGGCGATTTGGATGCTCATGGTTCTTTGTTTTGATTGGCGTTGGCGGTCAACAAAGCATAGACGCAGCCCATGATCTCATGCAAATCTTCTTGAGAAAGGTTCTCAATAACGATGTTATGGGATTGCATTCGGACCATAACGGAAGCAAGCCCTTGTTGGTCGTAGTAACCGGAGCAATAGATAGGAGTGTGGTCAGTCATAGGTGGAGAAAAGAAACACTTTGATTGTTTGTCCGTCATCTTGAAAACTTACCTGTACAGTAGAACATTCGTATCTCACAAACTCTCGGCCTTTGTTAGTAATGACCTCCACGCGAGTTACCTCAGGGTAACTTTTTAGAAAATCATCCGTGGGCGGCTCCGGCGGTTGGGTGGCTAGGGCCTTATCTGCACGGTCAAACAAACCCTCATCATCGTCAACGTCCCACAAACCTTCTCCGAGAAGAATCGCTTGCGCTACCCGAGCGTATTGCAATAGTTCCTTCGTTAAAGCGCGGAGGTCGGGGGTGGTGGTGGTCATAATTTGATTCCCTCCAGTTCGTTGGCGATTTCATCCAGAAAATAGGAGAATGATTCAACACCTTCTATGTACTTTGGATGGCAAATGTCGCTAACTAAGTACGGCATTCGAGCAGAGGCAGCACGAAGGGCGGCGGCAATGGCTTCCTGTTGGTGGTGAGGTTCTGGACGCGCTTCGCGGTTAAAGGCATCCAGCACCGCCTTGGCAGCAGGTGATAGGTCAGTCATTAAGGGCCTCCAGGGCGCTGCGGATTGTGTTAATGAGCAAGGATTCGGAGTGCAACTTTCCCTGTTCACACACTTTTGTTAAGTCTGCAAGCGCCTGCTCCTTCAAGCTCGGCGGCTTGGGGCGGCGGGCGGCGCGGAGTCGCTCAGCCTGACCTGACCCATGGTGGAAAGAAACCCACTCAATACACGCTTCCAGCTCTTGGTAGGCGCGTTCCTGAAGCTGGGCCTCGTTGATCGTGCCGCGTTGATCCGAGCCCCATTGGGTGGCAGCAGTGGCAATGTGGCAATAAAGATCGTTTGGCTTGCGCAAGGGTTGCTGCCATTGCTTTACCCACTGCAATACCAACTCAGGCGGTGGTGTGATCGGGTGTTGTTGGTCAGTCATTTGAATGCAGCCTCACCAATAGTAGGGAATTGTTCAATGAAGATTTGTTTGCAGTCTTCTGCAATCAACCGATGCTCCAACTGTGTACCTGGATCAGTACGTACTTTTATATAATGGATGAATGACCGCAAGGTGCCGTGCATATATAAAGTAGTTTGTGTACTGAGCGGAAGAATGCGACGTGCACATTCTTTAGCCACATCGTCTTCAATCATCTCGTCATAATAATCTTGAATTTGTGCGTATAGATACTTAATCCTTTCAGTGTAAATTTTTGTTACGCAGGGATCAAGATCATCTGTACTATTTTGTCTGTTTTTTAGATCTTGCCTACGCAAATTTGGAATAGTTAGCGGTTGAGCTTCTGCATACCTGGTACTAAACTCTTGAAAACTAAATGAACGATGACGTAATATCTGCGCAGAAATGTCACGTTCAGTATCAATCTTTACACAAAGGCTACACATTTCAAATGGTGACCAATGCTGGTGATCAATAAGATACCGCAATAGTTTTGGTGCAGTCGATAAGTTGCTTTCGTTTTCAGGATTGGAAACGCGAGCCATCTTTACAATTAAAGCTTCTGCATTAGGAGTGCAGTGAACAAATTCAACAGTCATGATTCAATCATTGTGTAAGTGTGTTGGCGGCCAGGTGCCGTGGTATACGCCGAGGTTGTAAACGGCGCGGAGGTCATATTTATCCTAGATTTCCCACAGCTCCTCATTCGTCGCCACCGGGGGCGGGACCATTTTCGTGGCGTCAGGAATATGGTTAGCTTGGGTGTCTTCTTTTTCTTCTTCATCCATAGCTAAAGCCCCCATTACAGATGTAATCAATTCTTCCAGAAAATCCTCCTGATGCATCTTTTTTAATGCACCGAGCCGCACTAACCGCCAATGAGTGTCTTCGTCAAACTCAAGATCGTAGCGAAATTTTTTGGTCATGGTTTGGTGGGTAATGTTGGTGTTGACGGAGTTGTCACTGGGGTAGGCGCCGGGGGTAGCTCGGGGGCTTTGGGAGGCGTTTGCGTTTGCACTGGTGCCGGAGTTGAATTTGCGACCAGTGGCGCCCTTTGGGGCGCGGCAGGCAAAGAGACAGCAGCGGGGGGATCAGGCACTTGAACTGGTTCTTTGGGGGCAACTTGTTTGAGCTGCGTCTGCAACACCTCAATTTGGCGTTGTTGAGCAGCAGCGTACTGCTTTTGGTGATCAACTGCTTTGTACACCCCCACTGCAGTAACTGCGATGGAGGTTAAAGCAGCGAGGGTAGAGATGGTGGATTGAAATTTACTCATGGGGCAATGGGTCTAAACGCATTGAAGCATGTTCGGAAGGGGTTTGGAGATGATCCCAGAGCACTTGAACATAACTTGTTGTTTGTTTGCGAGCGTTGACTTTAGTAGTAAGACCAACAACCGTACCTCGTCTAATTTGACGATTACGCTCCACAATTGGCTTTATTTCGTCACGAACAGCGAATAATACGCCGTTCTTGCCACGTTCAACAACACGATTGCCAGGTTGGAAGATGAAACGTGGTTTAGCCATTAACTTCTCCGTCAGCAGCGTCATTGCTTGTTGCCCAACTCACCATTTTCTGGATTAATTCTTCTGGTGTAATATCCAGCAAGTAGTTGTACTCGGGGTTTGCTTCCGCATCCCAATCAAAACGCATTTGATTGGTCTCCTCATCATATGTACAAGTGAGGGGTTTAGTGCCGGTGTCAGTGGATTCAGGCATTTTTCAGGAAATAATAAAAAGTCGTAAAAATGAAAATTTAATTTTTAACGTGCTTCCAACTGGCGCCATTAACAACGTTTGCAATCGTACCAAAGTGAATGCAGTAGATCTCAGCAATGGCGCAAATAAAAGCGTGGTTGCTGTTGTAGCTGGCGGCCAACTCTTTATTTGCATACATCTGGCGGATCTCACGCACTTTTGCTTCATTTAGCTTGGCGTTAGGGTTGTTGGTACCAACCAAGTGATGGGTGACTGGGACGGACTTGCCGGCCATCGGGTGGAGGCGTTTCTTGAGGGGAGTCTTGATGGTGGTTTTAGCTACGCGAGGAAGCAGACCATCCACTGGTGCGGTGATCTGGATGACTTCACCCTTACGATGAGCGGTGAGGATCAGCTGGTTGTTCTGGATGTCGATGGAAGGCTGGTCTTCGGCAGTGATTGCGAGGGACTGGACGGACTTGAAAGTAAAGTGGGACACGGTTGGGTGGGTGTCTTGGACTCTGTCAGTGTAGCGTCTGACTGATACCAGACAACCCCCTATGCAGTTAAGCTTTACAACAGGGTGGATGAAGATTTGTTACCCAATGGTCCCCTAAAAGTGCTATGATTTCGTGGTGTGGGATACCATGGGCTAAGGACGGACTCCTCGGCCTACTTCTTTCTTCACTTGATTTGCATTGTTGGTTCTATTGTTTATATTCTTCAATATATAGGCTGTTGTAGTTGTTGACCCCCTGGCGTAGTAACCAAGAGGTACATTTAAAATCAACGAAAAATAACGTTTTTAATATTGTCTTAATACTTTTTAATTGTAGATTAAGACAATTCATTCCAGGCTAGGAATTTCTTCACCTGGCGGTCATCAGAACTTGACAGCTGCTTAATTGCTTCCAACTTCTTTTCTGCTGCTAGCGCACGGGTGGACCAATACACCAAATGCTTATTGGTTTGCGTAAGCTCAGTCTCCAACGCAGTTTGGAACAACTTGGACGGCGAAATATCCAATCCCGATTCCTTCCACCGCTCCACCAAACTATCCGGTACTGAACACGAAATAACAAGGGCCATAAAAAAACTGCGCTACCTACAAAGAGGATAGCACAGTCTTTTCACCCTTGGTTTCCCCCCTTCTTATAGCCTGGTGCTAACTACATAGGCCAAGACAAATCCCAAGGCAGTGACAATAATGTAAGCAGTCAGCATCTCCTATTAGTGTTCGACATAGCCCATAACTTCATGGGGGGAAGGTACGGATGTCGCCAGCACCATAGGGACGGGTTCAGCTACTGCCATCTCTGTAGTAAGACGCATGGCATTAGAAAACTCCTCCGCTTGGTCCATGGTGCGGAAAGCAGGTGCAAATGTCCCCACTTCATCGTGGTGCATCATGACGACGTAACCGGTGATAGGAAGCTTCATCAGATTAAATCAAAAGGACAAAAGGCAGGGACCACTCTTATAGAAGAGGTCGGGGTGTTCACTTACCGTTTGATCGGCATCATCACTATCTGTGACCTTGATGACTTCCGATCGACCATTGGCGGCCCTAGATAGGACAGCCCAAGCAAGTTTTTTGGCAGGGATTTCGGCGTTTTCCATCGGTGTTATTTTCGCTCCGGTACTTCATTATGCGAGGCATAAATCCATACAAGAACAAGAACTTGTAACGCCGAAAAGCCTTGACATGACTGGAGTGCGGGGCTCATACATCTTACAGCATGGCCCCGGCGGGACGGTTATGGCGCCCTTAAATTTTGGGGCAATTCAAGGTCCAACTATCCGGGATTTCCAGATAGTTGCCCCGATCAAAGGTACCTGACGTATGGGCCAGGGAACTGGATGGTAGGTGCCTGCGCTACAGGTACCTGGTGATGGTGCGGGTACAAGATGTTTGGGGCATGGGGTTGCTCCATGAAGTCACCAACATTAAGGACGGGCTGGACAGGACCACCCTGGAGGACTTCCAGCTGGGCCTTGGCCATGGCGTACCCGATGTAGTCAAAGTTCATGTTGTTTCCGAAAAGGGACAACAGGGCCGGGATTAAACGCGGTCCGATTGCCGCTCCTCCCAGGCCTGTTCATCAGACTCTAGGGCATCTTGGTACTCGAAGGTCTTGGTGACATCAAATGCAACAATTGGATCGGGCTTTACCTGTTGCGCCAGGCCATGGGCGAATTCGAGGAAGGAGTCCAGGTTAGCCTCCTGCGTGCTGGTGATGACATCAATAAAGAGGTCGTCACGCATCAGATCCTCCATGATGCCAACGATGTCGTTGAGCTTTTCACTGAAGCTCTTGCGCAATTCCGCTTCCATGGCAAGCTCTTGCTCTTCTTCTTTGCTGCGGAGACGCATGGTGGTAACCAAATTCATGTGTACACAATAGCAGAGGACGTGTTAATACGGTGCCCGGATCTCTAGCTCGCCACCAAGTAGCGACTGCGCTTTTGATTGGTCCGGGCGATGTTCAATGATCACAGGTTTGTTTTGGGTTTGGTCCTGCTTTTGCCAGACAGCCTTGATGGATTCCGCTTGCAGGTCAACGCTTTTCATCGTAGATTGCGTCTTCCATTCAACCCAGTCAGGTTTGCAATAGCTACGGACCTTCAAAACCCAGGGATTTAGTTCCCACCTGGCGTCATAATCGATGAGGAGATTGGTCAGCTCATAGGAGAGAGCGTACCAAATGTTATACCCTAGTGCTGTTGTTGCCACCAATTTTGCCGCGTTGGTTCTCCACGTATTGTAGGAGTTTATGCATTTCTTTGACCTGCACTTGCTGCATATCAAGTTCTGCATCGACGTACGCAAGAGCGGCAGATGGCGCTAATTCATTGGACACCACATATTTCTCACCGTGGAACCCAACGAAGCCAGCTACAAAGGGTTGCTTCATTGCATTGGCCTTGGTGCGTTGCGCGGCGATCATGTACATGGCATGCAATGAATAGGTATCAGGACATGAATCAATGGTGAAATGATCGCGCTCTTCAAAGCTTTCTTCGTGTTCTGGTGTAGGCATTGCCTTCTGTTTGCGTGGGGATAGGTTGAGCACTGAGCTAATTATACGAAGGGAAGCAGTGAAGAGGTTGATCATGTTAGGTGCGGTTATTGCGAATGGTTCTCAATTATCTTGCAAGGGTTAAAAACTTCCACTCCTCTGCAAATGGTAAGAGTTGAAAGTGTTCAATCAATTGGATCAATTCAACTTCACTTTCACCGCGAAGGTCAATCCACGCGGGGAAGGCTGTTATTGGAATTGTACCTGCGCAATAGACAGGTTCGGATCCAGTTGGTGCTTTGCGTTTGGATTTCTTCCCACTGGTGGTAGGAACGTGAGTAGCGTCCCGAAAGACTGCGACAACATCAACATCACCAGCAGGACTAATTGAGGCTTCTTCAATTGAAACGTGATCGGACATTGTATTGTACGATACAGAACAGTGCAGAGCAAGCAAATGCAAGCCCTGCATGTACTTTAGATCGCCACCTGGAGGCAAGCTAGGGTATCGTTACAACTCTTCATGCTTCCGCCGGACGCAACCACAGCTGCCCTTCAGCAACCCGACGACGCTTCAATCCTGCGGTAACCGAGGTGCCCGGATTGACGTAGAGCTTGAGGCTATCAGGTACAGCAAACCATTGGGCATTGCGTACTGTGCGGGTGATCGTACCAAAGCCATCGGAGCCAAACCAGCCTGGCCCCACGTTATAGCTGAAGCTAATCAAGGCGGATTGCTGGTTTACGTTCATCTGGTCCCAGGTCGGGATTGATTTGGCCAGGGTTGCAGCTATCCGCTCCACTTCGTGGGCCAGCATATCTTCGGCCTGGGCTTGCGTGATCGTTTGGCCTAGCTTCACCCTGGAGCCATCGTTATAAAAGGTGTTCCCATATCCAATGGTATAAGGCGCCCCACCTGTGCCGGGATCTGGATATGCATGAAGGACGCAACCTTCAAACTCTTTGATTAAAGCCATGGCGCCCGTATGTTTGACAGCAGGCGTAGAAGGTGAAGGTGCAACGACAGGATCTTTCTTCTGCCATTCTTTGTACCAAGGTTGCTCGGAGTCAAGTAGATCGGCGGGCAAAGATTGCTCCAACAATCGAATGGCAACCTCTTGATGGGGTTCACCCTTATAGTATTTAAAGAAATCAATCAATGATAGTTTCACGGTCGTACCGCTTTGTTACCTATTTAGTTTATACTTTAAGAATTTTGGTTGAGTGTAGCGTACCGAACTACTGCATTTTGGTTTGTGCGGTACGGTATAAATAAATACAATTTGATTTCATGGATCGCGCTCTTCTCATCCACCTGGTGGACAAACAAAAGAAAAAGCACCGTAGCGATAAGCAAGAAGCTTATGCCACGATGCAAAATAGGGTGGATGGGAAGGTAGAGAACCGGGCGGTGTTGACTGCTGTTTAATTCATCCCCTGCATTAAAGGAATGACTTTATCTCTTGCGTAATTTTTCGCAAATGTAGCAGGGTTTCCAAAAAATGCTCCACCACTACCAGCCCCCATTCCACTAGGCGTGCCTTGGAAACCACCGAAAGGCGCTAAGCCAGGAGCAGTTACAGGCATACTACCAGCAGGCTGGAATTCATTATAGTCCTGCAGAGATTGTGCACTACCTGGAGTTAAAGTACGTTGGGCATTTGTATCCACACCGAAGTTCAGTTGGTATTTCGGTGAGCCCGTCAATCCTATTTGGTTGGCAGCATCCAATTGTTTACGCCGCAGTGCCTCCAATGATTCGGGATCATTTTGCAGTTCGGCTTGCATATGTTCGGACAGCCCCTTCAACACATCAGCGGCGCTAACCTGTGCGCGATTGACTTTCCCAAAGGTAAGCATCCCCCATAATCAGAGGTTCCGGCTGGACCGCCAGGACGCACAAAGCCAGTAACGCCGAAATTGGTACCATTTTCGTAAGCTCCAAGAGGGAAATTAGCATGGGCTTCAAAGGCACTTTTATCTGGAGTAAAACTACCCCCAATATCAGTGCCGTATTGATTGGTGTATCCAGCTTTAATCCGAAGATTTTGCTGGGTTTGGTAATCTAATGGAGGCGGATTACGGGAAGAACTCAATCCACCTATTGACATGGGGTCAAAAAATGTAGAATCCGGCATAATCTTAATGTTTTAATCAGTCTATCATTAAGTGTATGCCCACTAGATTAGATAACCTTTTAGTCCTTTGCTTTCTCCCCCAGGCTATCCATTAACTCCTCCAACATGATGCGAGTTGTTTCATCTAATGTATCTGTGATTTCTTGCCTTTCCCTTGCTTGCCTGATGTCATCACGCCACACCGCAAGTTCATTTTGAACCAGAGTTGCGGCAAACTCAGCGGCATTAGAGAGATTTTCCCCGGCAAGATCATACAGCAAAGCATAGTCTTGGTCCTCAAGTTCAATGGTGATTGATTTGGTCATTGGTTTGGTTCCTGTGGTGTGCGGGATAGGATGTAGCCGATTAAAAGTCCGATGATAAACAAAGTCATTTGGAATGGTTAATCTTTGATCGATAACGCTGGACCAGATACTTGCATACGCGATAAACAAAAGAAAGTAGGCCCCACGGCAGAAACATCTGCCTTGATGGTGTATAAATTGGATCGACAGTTGGCAATTGTCGTCGAGTTTGTCTGGGCCTGGATGAAGCCGATGACGCCGATTCCGATGATGGCATTGATAGCAACAGTTGAGTAAGCTTTTCCAAGCCTGGCGGCGCGGCGTTTAGTCAGCATTGGTTTGTGTTGTAGGTGTGTTGAGGTTGAAGCAATAGGAAAAGGATTGATAGGCATTCATGAGTTCGATCTGGAGATCTTTCATGCGGCTGGGTCTGGATTGTGCTGGGCAAGATCCAATGGTGACCCAGCGATGGCGGCTCTTGTTGTTGGCGTAGGGCTGCAGCTGCTGGAGGTCAACTTCAGAGTGAAGGGTACCGGTCCAGACCACACGGTAGGTGGTGATGAGAGGAGGTGCCCAGCTGAGGCTATCGGTTTGGTCTGCTGTGGTGGCGGGAGTCATGATAAGAGGTGCGGAGGTTAAGGTTTGATTAAGACAGGAGCTGTTAGTGGTTATTTGTCAAACCCTACTACAGGCGCTTGACGGATCAGATTGAGCAATGTATCCCGTTGTCGCAGGCGCACATCAGCACGAGTAGCAGCACGAGCAGCAGCATCAGCAGCAGCATCAGCAGCAGCATAAGCATCAGCACGAGCAGCAGCATCAGCAACAGCATCAGCAGCATCAGCAGCAGCATAAGCAGCATCAGCAGCAGCATAAGCAGCAGCATAAGCATCAGCACGAGCAGCAGCATAAGCAGCAGCACGAGCAGCAGCATCCAGAGCAGCACGAGCAGCAGCAGGCCAGGCCAGGCCTTGTGCTAACCGATCCATCCCATCGATCGCCACATCCATCACAATTTGCGTTTCCGTTGAAACCTTGGGGAGTGCTTTCAACTCAGCCGCCAAAAACTGCCAGTGAACATTAGATAGATCTTTTCCATTCACACCCACAGCGGGAGCGAAATCAGCAAAAAACTTCTTTGCTTCCGCTTCTGGCAATGCTTCAAAAATGTTTTCTGCAATGCGTAATAATGGCAGTGTTAACCCAAAGCGGCCCACTGCCTTGCTGGCGTCATCGGGATGACTTAGGCAACCAATAAAGCAGCCTTTGAATGAGTTACCGCTTTCTTCATAGTAAGTACCCTGAATGACGCGATCTTGGGCGACGTGATCGGCAACTTCAGCCACCATTTGAGCAATGTTGCGTGTAAGTGTGGTCATGATAAAAACTGCAAAGGTTTCGTAGTTAATCAGATCGGGGATTCGATCATGCCGAACAGGTAATCCTGCAGCGGACCGTAGTCTCCCCGTGGTTTGGTCTGTTCAAAGGTGACAGCAAAGCCGTTCACTTTGGCGAAATCATAGAGGCAGTTCTGGATTGCTTCGAGGTCTGCTTCACCTGCTGTAACTTTGCCACGGATTTGGCGGGGCTTACTGATGCGTCTGGCGTCCATGCGAGGTGGGAGTGGGACACCCTGAAGCCGACCCTTGCGGATCGGCAACAGTCAGGGACTGGATAGTGGTGGTGGGGTAGGAGGGTACTCGCCCCTATAGGCCCGGTCTGCTTCGTTCTTAAGCCATTGGGAGTGGGGGCTCTCTCCGAAGTGTCCGATCAGGTGCTGGGCGATTAGCTGGAGCATGGCCCCGTGATCTGTCCAGTCAAGGTTCGGAGGGATCCCCCTGGCGATCAAAGCAGACTCGATGTCCCTCCATAGTGGGACCTTAGGCTGTGTATATAGGGGCTGCGCCGGTGGTGGCGGCGTAACCGATGGACGGTCAGACGATGGGCCGATTCCGGCGGATAGAAAAGACATCAAACCGTCCGAAGAGTTTACGTTGGGTTAGTGTAAACAATTTGGCAGGATCTTCCGGGTAATCATGCACTTCCTCCTGCAACTCTGCATAGGTTTGGAGTATATCCTGGAGTGTATACAGTTCGGATGCAGTGAAATACACTGAGCCGTCATTAAACTGGGTGGTGCTGAGTGCGGGGTCCATGGTGCTAGGTGTGGTGATGGTGTGGTCAGGTGTGGCAGGAACCGATCAGATACTACAGGGCGACCGGTCGGTTGTCTGCAGCATGTCCTCGGGATAGGACAGACCGTAACCCATCCAGTCATACTCAAGGATCAGGTCGCCGGTTTCGGGGTCTGGTGCGTACCATTTCCCTTGTTCGCCAAGCTCCCACCCTGCAGCTGTGCGTGCCTCGTATTCGCGGTCAGAGGCTGCCATCATGTCCAGCAGAACCTGAGGCATGCCGATCAGGGTTGCTAGCTGCATGGCCTTTTCGTCTGCTGCCAGTTCGGCTTCGTACTTCTCGGGGTTGTGGCGGTGTTGGATGCTCATGGTTCTAGGTTTGCGGTTGTGGTTTGGAATCAGCTGGGGTAAAGCGGAACTAAAGGTACTAAGCAACGCGCACGGATCCGGGTTTCCGTAGGCGCACCCGCTTGATGGCAGGCTTGCCGGGGATCCGTTCCGCAACGGCAATAGTCATAGCGGCTTCCATGGCGCGGTTTGGTTGCATATGCAACTCACGGGCGATGGAGACGATGGTACGGGCAGCACCGACAGCAGCCGAAGGGTTCGACTGAGCCTGCGCTACGGCCAGGTCCTGGAGGAAGGTCATGGTCTGGAGTAGGACCGCGCTAAGGTCTGCACCATCGCTGGATAGTACCTGCTCCCGTAGAAGGGCGGCACCAGCCTTGACGTAGTTGCGACCCTGGCGGCGGCTGACGCTGTAACGCTTGCTGACTTCAGCAGCAACCCAGGAAGCGGACCGACCCTCTGCCAATAGTTCGGCGGCGGTCTCGGTCCTGTCTTCTAGCTCTGCTGTTGTGGCGCGTTCGCGTATGGGGGTGGGATCCATCGGGGCAGGTTAAGGTTTGGTTAAGGTCTTGATAGATCAACGCAAGCCGGGGTTTCGATCAGCAGCAGACAGGGAAGGGTGTTCGCCGTCATCGTCTGCAGGCGCGGCCTCCTGGTAGTAACAGGTGATGATGTAAGAGCTACCAGCCTCCTGGTAGAGGGCTTGCAGGCGAGCATAGTCGTCAGCGGTGCCGACATCTTCGGCGCCATCGTCAGCCGTGAACCGGTAGACAATGTCAGAATCCCAATCAATGGGGCCGCCGTCATCGATCTGATAGGGGGTGGGCATGGGTGGATCCTTGCTAGGTGGATTGGGGGGGGGGACCCCCCCTGGAGAAGCCTACCATGGCGGCAGGCTATAGGCAGCGGTCAGCGGTTGATTGCCTGGCAGTAGCTATCGGGCTGCGGCGTGCCATCGGCGGCGGCGGATTGGAGGCAGGCCTGGTGATCTAGGTAGTAGTTGCAAGCGTCTGCAATCTTGACGGCTGCCAGTCCTACGGCAATGGTCAGCAATGCAGCAATAGCCACGGGTCCTAGGTGTTTCATACTGATTCCGGCTCAAGTTGACTGCAACTGGCGCCGCACGGTTGACCGTGAAACCTGCAAGATCTTGGCGATCTCACAAGATGACAGGCCCCCAGCTTGCAACCAGACAACCGCGCTAATGGTGACAGGGCCAGCGGAGGCTACGGGTTCGGCAATGGTGGCGGGCTTGACGGTCAATCTGTGCGGCTTGCTGGCCCATGCTGCCAGGGTGGTACTTAGGCTGTGCATAAAGGACCCGAGACAGTAGCCCGCAACGTAGGCGGCAACTAGGACAGAGGCGAGTTGGCGGGCGGCAGACTCTAGGGGCGGCCCCCAGCCTGTTGCAAGGGTTCGGCGGATTGGTTGCATGGTGAGGGATCCTTGCTAGGTGGGGGGAAGGGGGAGAACCCCTCAGGGAAGGCCGAAGCCCTCCGGGAGAAGATCAGACCCGGCCCATAGCCAGGTCATCCAGGAATTCTGCCAGCTTATCAGTAGGCAGATAGGAGGCCAGGCGGTCTAGGACGGACTGAGGATCCATCCCCTGACCAAAGCATAGATCGGAGAAGTCTTCCCTGATCTCCTGCGGGGGCAGGCTGACAAATTCGTAGGGCTGGTCAAAGGTAAAGCGGGCCATGGTGGGGATCCTTACTAGGTGGAGTGATTGGCCCAGCTTTCGCCAGGCCTTCCCTAATCATAGCGCCTGGGCCTGCCAATGGCAAGCGCCGCATCCTGAATAGATCGACCGGCACTTGAATCAGTTTCCACAACCCGTGCCGCGCCTAAAACCACAGCCACCGACCGCTCCCTACCTTCTGGCCGTTCTCCCGTCAAACCCCTTGCAGCGCAGTCGATCTAAGGGAATGTAACGGTTTGTGAAGGCCGCGTAACAGTAAAACTTGTAACATAACTTAACAATTCCGTCAAGTGTTACAGCGTAGAGTGCTGTGACGTTGCACTGGCGCGGTTAAATTGTCAATTCTTTATAAATTGTCACAAAAAAGCCAAAAAACAGCCAAAACCAAAATCCAAAACCAATTATTGTTGCGGCGTGTAAATAAAAATGACAAAAATATAGCGTTTCAGTGGCAAATTGGCCCCAATTGTTGCAGTATGTCTCAATTCCTTTCTTTTTTTCCTCACACGTTAACTTTTGTGAAGAGGTCGCTTGATGGGTCCCGTAAATTTTACCCCAAAAGCCGGTTTTATAGTGGCCGTTAGGGGAGGCATTTGTTAAATGATGTGTAGAGCGAGTAAAATCAAGAAATATTAAGTGGTTCGGATAAAATGCCCGCTTCGCCGCGTGATTTTGCGCTCTGGTCCTCGATGACGGGCAACCCATACCCTCAATCTGCAGCAGAACAGGCCGCTCTGGCGCCCACCGTATATCAATATGTGAACAATATTGGTCGCCAAGGGGGCATTAGGGGTCCTGAGGGGACTCAACGCAGTGCCGTGGGTCGATTGGTCAATGCGGCGGGCAAAACAGCCCTGGCGGCAGGGGCAATTGCGGGTGCTGTTGCGTTAAGCCGCACGCCAGAGGGGAAGCAAATCATTGAAAACGTTGCTCAAACAGTCCAACCGCACATTCAAAATGTAAGATCCAGTGTTTCGGATGCTTTAGGTTCAGGGGAAGGTGGAAGTTTGTATGAAAGAGTCCGCCCCGGCGTTGGCGAGTTCCTTGGCGGATTCAAAGAAGGTGTAACACGCCGTTTCCGCCCAGAACCCGCCCCAGAAGAAACTATTGAGCCTTCAAATGTAAGTGTCATTGCAGATCCCGAGCAAACAATTGAAGCAAGTCGGCCCATCACCTATGGCAAGGGTTCGCGTCCTATAGACACCAGTCGGGTTACGTGGGGACGTGGGGATATCGGTACCACCAGTCCTGCGGGGCCTATTGCGGATCCGTGGCAAGAACGTCCAAGTGGGGTTGTAGTTGCAGATTTATCCAAAATCCAAGAACAAGGTGCGGGCGGCTTGCCTTACGAAATTCAAGAAAGTATTCAGGCTGGTCCCGGATTAGAAGCACAGCTGGCAACTGTTGATTATGCCAATAAAGCGGCTGCATACAGGAAATCACAACAGTACGCGGAAATGGCTTTACGTCACCCTGCGCTACAAAATATTGGCGCCAATGAGGAGCTTGTGGGGGGCATTACGGGAACTTCCGAAGTATTGCCACAAGAAGGTCCTGATGTGGTGATGGATGTAATCAACCGCTACGCACCTGATTATCAACGCGCAAAAGGTGCTCAATACGGAAGAGAAGCCCAAGGGGAACTTCAACGTCAAGCCGCCTATGCCGGGTCTATTGAGTCCAAAATTGATGATCTTTTGGCAAATATTCGTGGCGGTCCCCAAGGACATGAAACAACAACAGAACGATACAACCAAGAAGTCGTACCCGCCCAAATGCGTTTAGAGCAAGATGCCAAAGGAGCACCCCCTGGAGCACCTGCCAAGCGTTTGTTGCAAAATGCACCAGTAACCCAGGCGGAGATACTGTCTACCCAGCAAACCATGGGACCAGACGCACCTGTAGTTACAGGCGCAAGCCCTCAAGAGATCAATGACATAGATGCACTATTACTGCGTTCGCATGGCCACCTACAACCGGGTCATCGGGATGCCTTGCGGAATCAACTGTTGGCCCAAAAATATAGCGGTCAATCTGAAGGCGGGTCTTTGCCCCAGGTTGCTGATGCTGGTGCAATGGTCAATACCCCTGTGGCTGTTGTAGCCGCAAATCCCGTAACCAAAGCAAATCAATGGAGGCAAGCGCGTGTACGTGCAGAAAGGGGTGAGAATGCAAGAGTTGGACGACTAGGCGGTTACGGTTATGATCCGTATGAACCCGTTGAAGAAACCAACGTCATGCAAGAAGCCCCTGGATCACGCCAAGCACTCTTGGCTGAGCAACTACAACGAGATGCTATGCGCCAGGCCGAGATGCAAGGGCATTATGCCAACATTGCAAGAGCAAGGCAAGCCGTACCCAGCACCCCGTACAATCCGCAAGAGTTTCGTTCGTTCATGAAACCTGCCAGTACCTGGATGGGTAGCTGATCTATTTAGGCAATTGCAGGTGCTAAATTAAACTCAGCAAGGTACACACAATGACATTCCTAGAGCCTATTGCCGCCGCTGTTGTTGCAGCTATTGTTACCGCTGGTGCCAACAAAGTTAGCACCCTCAAGGCGCTTGGTACGGCCCTAAAGTACGGCCCCTTGCTAAAGAAAGCTTTTGATATTGTTGATCCTGTCCTCATTCAATTCATGCATGGCTGGAACGGTTCCCAAACTGAAAAGGCAATTGAGCTATCCGTAGAGGCGGTAGGGGACGGCAAGCTCACTGGAGAGGAAATTAAAACTATTGCTACAAAAATTGCTGAACTCTGGATTCCCTCCAAGGCTGTTGCTAAGGTAGAGAAATTTAACGCAGCGGCAAACACCCCTGTTGGATTAGCTGCTTCCAAGTTCATCGCTGATCACATCAATGGCATCAAAACTAAAGACGAGGCGCTGGCTGCTATTAAGGGCCTAATCACCGTTAAGTAAAACCCATGGCAACAGGCGATCAACCATTTTTATTGAATTACACTTCCCCCACAGCAAAAGCTGTTAGGAGTGGCCGGTCCCCTGATGTCAATACTCTGGGGGTAAATGCACCTCGCATTAATCCAACATCTATTTTTGCTGATTTTCAAAAAGAAAGCACCAACCCATTAAGCGTGGATTTTGGTAAGCAAGGATTTTTTGATACATCTGCTGTCCAGCCTAAAATTGATCAAGCAGGTGTACAGCCAAATTTTGGTGACGATTCCTATCAAGCAGACCCCAAAAATTCAAACAATATTACAGCACAAAATTTTCTTGATAAATACCAAAGAGGTGTTCAAGTAGGTTTGATTTCTCAACCCGTAAATTCAAATAACCTTGGGCCGTATATGTCCAAGCCTGCCCCATATCAAGCTGATGATAGACTTGTAGGACAGGCTACACCGTTCCCCTCAACAAACATAGCATGAACCCTGAAGTAGCAAGAATGGCTGGCAGTGAATTGGGGGCCTTTTTGACCCAATTTGGCGTAAACACCGCAAAAACAGCCGCCCGTGTTGGTGCAGAAAAACTAGGTACCGCACTAGGCAACCGAATTGGTAATATTGTGTCACCCCCCACACGGAATCCGGGTGTCAGTAGCGTAGATAAAGCACAGGCATACAAGTTGCAAGCAATGATGCTTAGCCATCAACAGCAATTGCAACAAATGGAAATAGAGCAGCAAATGAATCAACAAAAATATATGCAGCAACTTGGCACCATTCAAGCCCGTTACCAATACGATCGCCCTAATGCCATGCCTGGCCCACTTGGGACAAGTCTTGGTCAACCCGTAGCCAGCTATGTGCCTGGAAGTTTGATCCGATCCTATTCCCCCCAGCGGTATCTTTGATTGTGTACTGGGCGTAAAATAATCCAATAGCTTACCGATTACACACAACTACTGAGGGGAAACAATGGCCGGTTCCAGCACTGATTATAGCGGCGCATCAAATAATGTAACATTTGACCCTGGCGCCTATTCATCTGGTGTAGACCTTGCCCCAGGTGCTTCAAGTTATGGGGGCAGTTTTTCTCAATACCAAATGCCTAGTAGCTGGGATAGTGGCATTGGCAATAGCGGTTTTTCGGCAAATGATACCTATGGCGGTGGATTTAATCTTGACCCTGGGAGCGGGCGTTCGCGGCCTTGGCAAGAAACCTGGGGGGATACTGACTGGGGTAAGGGATTAAAAACATTTGGGAAAGGAGCAGAGTTTCTTTCATCTTATTTAGGCAAAAATACACACAATCTTTATTCTGGGGGTGATCCGTATGGCAGAGGAAGCGCCGCATGGGGATCTCCTGCAAATGTTGCTTCTTCCTGGTCACAACTTGGTTCAACTTTTAAAGACTTAGGTAATGGCAATAGTGTTGAAACGTACCCAACTTCACATCAAATTGGGTATCAGCCCGGAACTCCAGGTAGTCGCGGATGGGGTGGCGCAGTCGTGGGGGCACTAGGCGCGGTCTTGGCGCCCTTTACCGGTGGCCTTAGTGCGGCAATTGCAGCACCCATAGCAACTGGAATGGGGATGGCTAACGTCTAGGGATTACTCAACCTAAAATACATAACATAAGGAGTTAAATTATGTGGCCGTATCTAATTCCCGCAGGAATTGGCGGGTTGATGTCAGGGGTACAAGCATATCAATCTAGTGGTGGGGACCTCACCAAGACCCTTGGTGCTGCTGCTCTTGGCACAGGTTTAGGTTTTGGCACAGCTAAACTTGGTAGCGTGGCTGCCGGTGCAGCAGAACGCTTTGCTGGCGGACTAGCCGAGACCCCATTGGTGCAACAATTACTGCAAAAAGCTGCTACAAACCCTGATGCGCTAACAGCAATGGAGCGTGGGCTACTGACGACCGCAAAATATGCAAAACCCGCTGCAGCATTGACCGCAGGCTTGGGTGTTGATCTAGCAGCATCCCATTTGATTCCTGGTGTAGCATCTGCACTAGCCCCCTCAACTCCTGGACTTTTTACGGCAGGTGGCGTCGGTCAACGGGTCGCGCAGGGGAGTCCTTCCGGCAATGTAAATGTGCCTGTTGCTCCAAATCTTACAGGTCAATACGGACCACGGTCATATACGGATGTTGTGGCCTTAAATTCTCCCGAGCGGGGCGAAGTAGCGCGGGGTATCATGGAAGCAGAAGCGCAGCTGGCGCAAATGAAGATACTGAAGCCTTATGAATTTGACATGATTCAAAAGGGTGCACAAGCGGACCTTTATCGTGAAGCGGCTGGCGCACAGCTTCGTACCCAATTGGCACAAGGCGCACAAGCCATGAGCCAAGCCCAAATAGGCGCACAAGCCCTGGCGCAACAAGGTAACCAGGCCGTCCTAAATGCTGCTACAACACGCGGCGGGTATGTCTAATCATGGCTTCCGGTTTTATCGATAGCCTTCTTTCCGGTCAATCTTTTGCCCCAAACTTTTCCAATACTGCTTTTGGTGGCAGCAGCGGAAACATTCCTTGGCTTAAGCAATATACCCGAACCAGCCCCTTGTTAAATCCTGGCGCCAATGCAATTGATAATTCCATCCCCAATTATTTCAATGCGGCAAAAACCAACGTAGGCTTTAACCCAGTCAACTACTCTGCACCGCTTACCGCAGCGGCAACTGAAAATATCCAAGCACCAGGTCAAGCTAGCCTGCTCAGCCAGTACGGTCTATATACACCGCAAGATGCCTTGGATTACCTCAGCGCTTCTTCGGATGTCACCAATCAAGCTGCCTTGAAGTATATGCCTGCTTACTTGGCAAACATCAACGCAGCAAAAGCAGCAGATCTCGGCTTCCAGTTGCAAGGTGATATCTTGTCCCCTACACGGCAGGTTGCACGTAATGTAGCCACAACAGGGGCAGTGGCAACATCGGCAGAAGGTACTGCAGCTTTAAATAACTCCATAGCAAACCAATTGCTTGCGGGCGTGGCAGCAGCAAAACTTGGCACAGATCCCCGGTATTCCATAAGTCGGGCCGCTTGAGCTTTATCTAAGCTTGCTATACTGTACTTACTGAGGATTTACCATGGCGGCAGACGTTACCGGTGTAAATGTAGAATCACAAGCGCTGCAGAATCAAGCGGCGCTAATGGACGCTAGCGAGCAGCAACAAATTTTAAATATGCGGCTTGGGTCTAACCTAGATCGCATCAATAGTGATTTTTTTACAAGTCAAAATATTAGGCAATCACAAGCAACTGGGGCTGAAGCACGGCTCACCTTAGAAAAACAAGGAGAGCAGCAACGTCAAAATTTGCAAACGCAATATGGCGGTGAAGCTACTCTTGCAACTATTGCTGGCGAGTATGGTCTAGCAGGGGCACAAACCCAAGCAGGTGCTCAAAGGGATGTTGCCAGTATCCAGGGCTCTTACGGCCTATCCCAAGCCCAAACTTCTGCCGAAGCGCAAAAGGCTGTTGCCGGAACACAAGCCGGAGCGCAACTAGGAGTTGCAAGCACGCAAGCAGGTGCTCAACTAGGAACCGCTCAGATCTCGGGTCAATACGGACTTCAGCAAGCACAGACAGGAGCAGAAGCTCAGAAGTCTGTTGCGCAAACAACCGGTCAATACGGGCTTCAA
>Ga0136641_1000065_pt1 | contig 40621 bp, 38 predicted proteins | sample EliLak1302023Y_FD_115312 | JGI IMG/M metagenome (GOLD analysis project Ga0136641, IMG submission 115312) | Freshwater microbial communities from Elizabeth Lake, Yosemite National Park, California, USA - 13020-23Y | ecosystem: Environmental > Aquatic > Freshwater > Lake ...
CGGCGCCTTGTTGCAGGCCAGTGTGATGATGGGGGCGGCTTGCGGCGTCGGCAGCGACACGGCCACGGCCGCGCTCGGCGACTATGGCGCGGCGCTGGGCCTGGCCTTTCAGGTGGTGGACGACATCCTGGACGCGACGCAGGCCTCGGAAACGCTGGGCAAGACCGCCGGCAAGGACCTGCACCACAACAAGCCGACCTATGTCACCGTGCTGGGGCTGGGCGCGGCCCGCCGGCACGCTGACGAATTGCGCGAACAGGCGCACGCCGCCTTGGCCCGCACCGGCCTGGGCGGCGCGGCCGGCCTCTTGTCGGTTCTGGCCGATAAGGTCGTCGAACGAGACAACTGACATGAAAAAGATACTCGACAAGATCGACAGCCCCGCCGACCTGCGCCGCTTGAGTCGCGCCGATCTGCCGGGTCTGGCCACCGAACTGCGCGAGTTCGTGCTGAACACCGTCAGCCAGACGGGCAATGGCCACCTGGGTAGCAACCTGGGCACGGTCGAACTGACGATCGCGCTGCACTACGTGTTCAACACGCCCAACGACCGCATCGTCTGGGACGTCGGCCACCAGACCTACCCGCACAAGGTCATCACCGGCCGCCGCGAGCGCATGCACACGCTGCGCCAGCTGGGCGGCATCGCCGGCTTTCCCAAGCGCGACGAAAGCGAGTACGACACCTTTGGCACGGCCCACAGCAGCACCAGCATCAGCGCCGCACTGGGCATGGCGCTGGCCAGCAAGCTCAAGGGCGAAGACCGCAAGGCGGTGGCCGTCATCGGCGACGGCGCGATGACGGCCGGCATGGCCTTCGAGGCCCTGAACAACGGCGGCATCAGCCACGCCGGCATGCTGCCCAACCTGCTGGTGGTGCTCAACGACAACGACATGTCGATCAGCCCGCCGGTGGGTGCGCTGAACAAATACCTGGCGCGGCTGATGAGCGGCAATTTCTACGAGGCGGCCCGCGAAAGCGCCAAGGCGGTGCTGAAGAACGCGCCTCCCTTGTTCGAACTGGCACGGCGCTTCGAGGAACACGCCAAGGGCATGGTCGTGCCCGGCACCATCTTCGAGGAATTCGGCTTCAATTACGTCGGCCCCATCGACGGTCACGACCTCGACGCGCTGATTCCGACACTGGAAAACCTGCGTGCCAAGAAGGGCCCGCAGTTCCTGCACGTGGTCACCAAGAAGGGCTATGGCTACAAGCTGGCCGAGGCCGACCCGGTGAAGTACCACGCTGCCTCGACCAAGTTCAACCCGGCTGAAGGCTTCCCGCCCAGCAAGCCCAGCAAGCCGGCGTTCATGCATGTCTTCGGCCAGTGGCTGTGCGACATGGCCGAGGTCGATGACAAGCTGGTGGCCATCACCCCGGCGATGCGCGAAGGCTCGGGCATGGTCGAATTCCACAAGCGCTTTCCCAAGCGCTATTTCGACGTCGGCATCGCCGAGCAGCATGCCGTCACCTTCGCCGGCGGCCTGGCTTGCGAGGGCCTGAAGCCGGTCGTCGCGATCTACAGCACCTTCCTGCAGCGCGGCTACGACCAGATGATCCACGACGTGGCGTTGCAGAACCTGCCGGTGGTGTTCGCGCTGGATCGCGCCGGCATCGTCGGCGCCGACGGCCCGACGCACGCCGGCGCCTACGACATCGCTTTCGTGCGCTGCATCCCGAACATGGCGATGTTGACGCCCAGCGACGAGAACGAATGCCGCCAGGCGCTGACCACGGCTTTCCGCCACAACGGCCCGGTGGCCGTGCGCTACCCGCGCGGCGTCGGCGCCGGCGTGGCCATCGAGCAGGAACTGAACACCTGGCCCTGGGGCAAGGGCGTGGTCCGCAAACAGGGCCAGCGCATTGCCATCCTGGCCTTCGGCACGCTGCTGCAGGCCGCGCTGAAGGCGGGCGTATCGCTTGGCGCCACGGTGGCCGACATGCGGTTCGCCAAGCCGCTGGACGCCGAACTGGTGCTCGAACTGGCGCGCACGCACGACGGTCTGGTGACGGTGGAGGAAGGCTGCGTGGCGGGCGGCGCGGGCAGCGCGGTGCTGGAATGCCTGGCCGCCGCGGGCGTGCTCGTGCCGGTGCTGCAACTGGGCCTGCCCGATGTGTTCACCGAGCACGGTGACCCGGCCAAGATCCTGGCTTTGTGCGGGCTGGACGCCAGCGGCATCGAGCAGGCCATACTGCAGCGTTACGGCAGCCGGCCTGCGCTGGCTGCAGCCAACGCCTGAAGCGCCATCCCGGTCGTTGCAGCGGCGTGCTGTAACCCGGGTGACCGTGCTGGCACCGATTCGGTGTCATCCTTGCCTGACCCATGATGAATTCCTCGCCCCCCCTGAACAGCATGAACCTGACCGAGGCGCTGCACATCCCCGACACGCAAAGTGCCGCCGACGAGCGCCACCTGGCCATCCAGCGGGTGGGCATCAAGGACATCCGCTACCCGCTGCAACTGACGGTGGCCGGCGCGGTGCAGACCACCGCCGCGCTGTGGTCGCTGGACGTGGCCTTGCCCGCCGAGAAGAAGGGCACCCACATGTCGCGCTTCGTGGCCTGGCTGGACGCGCTGGCGCTGTCGGGTGAGCCCCTGGACGCCGCCACGCTGCGCCGCCTGCACGCGGCCATGCTGGATAAGCTGGGCGCCCAGGAAGGCCGTATCGAGGCCGCCTTCAGCTTCTTCCTGCGCAAGCGCGCGCCCGTGTCGGGCGTGCAGAGCCTGCTCGACTACCAGGGCCGCTGGATCGCCGAGACGCGCGACGGCGTGACGCGCGTGCACGCCGAGGTGGCGGTGCCGGTGAAGAGCCTGTGTCCGTGTTCCAAGGAAATCTCGGACTACGGCGCGCACAACCAGCGCTCGCTGGTGACCATCCGCGCCGAGGTGCTGGACGGCGCCTTGCTGCCCATCGGCTGGCAGGAACTGGTGCGTTACGCCGAGGACCAGGCGTCCAGCGAAATCTGGCCTCTGCTCAAGCGCCCCGACGAGAAGTGGGTCACCGAGCACGCCTACCAGAACCCCAAGTTCGTCGAGGACCTGGTGCGCGACGTGGCCCTGGCCTTGAATGCCGACGCCCGCATCGGCCGTTACCGGGTGGATGTCGAGAATTTCGAGTCCATCCACAACCACTCGGCTTACGCCCGCATAGAGCGCAGCTGAGCCTCCCCGCGCCCCTGCAAAACGCCCCTGCTCGAGGGGCGTTTTGCATGGGCGGGCGGCGGCCACAGGGGCACCCGCCGCCCCGCCGTCCCGGCGCCACGCTTTGCCGTCCGTAGCGCCCGACACGCCCGACATGCTTAGCGCCGCTTGTAGGAATTTGCCTGACAGCGTGCGTGGAAAAAGGCTCACGGCCGCGACGGAAATGGGCTGATGACGCCATCCATTTCAAATCCCTACAGTCTGTTTCATCGACTCCGCCTACCCCCAGGCACTGAACGTCAACCGCTGGAGCAAGACCATGACTTCTGACCAAATCCTCGCCGAGATCCGTGAAGCCAACCTGTCCTACCTGATGCTGGCGCAGAGCCTGGTGCGCAGCGACAAGGAACAAGCCCTGTTCCGCCTGGGTGTCAGCGAAGACACCGCCACGCTGATCGGCACGCTGACACCGGCGCAGATGATGAAGATCGCCGGCGGCAACACGCTGCTGTGCCGCTTCCGCATGGACGACGACCTGGTGTGGAACCTGCTGACCAACCACGGCAAGGGCGCGGCCAACGACGGCATGAGCCGCTTGCACGCCTCCATCCTGATGGCCGGCCGCCATCAAGAAGCAGCCTGACCCTACAGCGCCCGATTTCCAGGAGAACAAGACCATGGCACGAAGCAAAAGCATCGTCGGCGAGGCCCGGCAGATCGAACGCGCAATCACGCTGATCCAGCTCGGTGCCCGGTTGCAGGTTCTGGAGAGCGAAACCGACCTGAGCTACGAGCGCCTGCTGCGCCTGTACAAGGAAGTTGCCGGCAAGAGCCCGAGCAAGGGCCAGCTGCCGTTTTCGACCGACTGGTTCATGACCTGGCAGCCGAATATCCATGCCAGCCTGTTCCTGAACATCCACGAGTACCTGAACAAGGCAGCAGCGCTGGACGAGATCGACACCGTCATCAAGGCCTATCAGCTCTACACCGAGCAGATGACGACCCAGGGCCTGGAGCCGCTGCTCAGCGTCACGCGCGCTTGGCGACTGGTCAAGTTCGTCGACAACGGCATGCTCACCATGACCGCCTGCAAACAGTGCGGCGGCCACTTCGTGACCCACCCGCACGAGATTGCCCGTCACTACGTGTGCGGTCTGTGCAACCCGCCGGCTCGTGCCGGCAAGGGCAAGCTGGCGGGCTCGCTGGGCGCCCAGGCTGCCAAGTCCCTGGCTTTGAGCCTCGAAATGGAACATTGATCACAACATTCCCCTGGATTTCTGCACCTGCGTGCCGATATGGTTAGCAGGTTGATCGAGTCTTCGTTTTGTCTCCTCCTGGCACAGTGCGCTGTGCTTTGTGGCGGGTCCTTCGGGACCCGCATTTTTTTGCCCGTTCGCAGCAGGCCCGGCGGCCGGTTCAGGCGCTCAGTGGCCCTGTCGACCGACAACTGGTGGCCCAAGACCCGCCAGTTCGGCCTTTGCCCTGCCTCAGGCTGTTCGCCGGCCCGCCGATATCCCGGGTGTAGCCGGTGCCCCCGCCACCGGCATGGCCCAGGCGACCTTGAAGCTCATCCCTTTTTCACCCCAGTACCTGCGGCTCGACGATCCGCTGCCGTTCGGCCTGCGCGACGCCACGGGCCGTCTGCTGCTGGCTGCCGGGCAGACCTTGCCCAGTGAAGGCCGCCTCTTCGAGTTGCGCCGACAGCCCTTGTACGCCGTCGAACACGAAGCCGCCGACTGGACGCGCCGACTGGCTGCGGTGGTGGACGTGGTGCTGCGCCAGGGCGGCTCGCTGAAGGACCTGGCCGCTGCGCGGCCCGAAGCGGCGCCCGTGGCGGCAACGCGTGACGGCGCCGCGACCGCACTGAGTTTCCCCGAGCAGTGGGATGCGCTGATCTCGCAACTGGAAGGCGCTTTGCGCGACGTGCAGCCAGCCTCCGAATGGCGTTCGCGGCTGCTGGGCCTGCACGGCCGGGCACGCCTGTTGTTCCAGCGCCGGCCCGATGCCTCGATCTACTGCCTGGCCTACGAATCCATCCACACCACGCAGCGCTACAGCTGTCGACACGCCTTGCTGGTCATGGGTGTGAGCGAATTGATGGCCGGCGTATTGGGCTGGTCCGCGGTCTGGGCGGACAGCCTGGGCCTGGCGGCGCTGGCCATGAACGTCAGCATGCTGAAGCTGCAGGACCAGCTGGCGGGCACTCAACTGCCGCCCACGCCGGACATGCGCGCAGAGATCGTCGGCCATGCGGCTGCCAGCGCCGCGCTGCTGGCGGACGGCGGCCTGGGCGACGTCCTGTGCCTGCAGACCATCCGGCTGCACCACGACAACCTGCCGCGTGACCGGCCGCTGGCCGAGCGCCTGCCCGAACACCAGTTGGCCGAACTGCTGCGTCGCGTCGATGTGTGCACGGCCAAGTTCAGCCGCCGGGCTTCGCGCGAGCCGATGTCGCCGGTGCAAGCCGTGCGCGAGGCCTGCCTGGCCGCCGACGGCCGGCCCGACGAGCTGGCCGGCGCCCTGTTGAAGGCCCTGGGCCTGTACCCGCCCGGTTGCTTCGTGCAACTGGTGGGTGGGGAACTGGCCATCGTGCTGGCGCGCGGGCTCACCGCCAACCAGCCCCGCGTGGCCACGCTGGTGGCGGCCAGCGGCCTGCCTTTGGGCGAACCGGCGCTGCGCGACACGGCCGACCGCCGCTATGCCATCAAGGGCGCTGTCGCGTCAGGCGCGGTGAAGGTACGCCCGCCGCACGACAAGCTGCTGGCCTTGCTTTGAAAGTTCTCATGCAGGCGGCCAGCAGATCCAGTCCGCGTGCCCTGTGGGCCCGTCTGCGCTGGCCTGTGCCGGCCGTGCTGGCCTGGGCCGTTGCCTGGTCCTTGTGGGCGCTGGCCAACGCGGTGGCCCTGCCGGGGGCCGCGGCCTTCCTGCTGGCCCTGGCCGGCGGCAGCGCTCTGGCATGGCCTTGTGCAACGCCCTGGCGGCGGGCGCTGGCCGCCGGCGGCTTTCCGCTGTCGGCCTGGGCCTTGGGGGCTGCCGCGGCCATGCCGGCCTGGGTCTGGCTGCTGCTGCTGCTGCCCGTGCTGGCCGCCTACCCCATCCGAGCCTGGCGCGATGCCCCTTACTTCCCCACACCGAAACGGGCCCTGGACGGGCTGGAGGCGGTGGTCGGCCAGCCCCGGCGCGCGCTGGACGCCGGCTGCGGCCTGGGCCACGGCCTGCAGGCGCTGCGCCAGTTGTGGCCGCAAGCCCAGTTGCATGGCGTGGAATGGAGCGCACCCTTGAGCTGGGCGGCCGCCTGGCGCTGCCGTGGCGCCCGGGTCCAGATCCGGCGCGCTGACCTGTGGGCCACGTCATGGGCCGGGAACGACCTGGTCTATGTCTTCCAGCGCCCGGAGAGCATGACGCGGGTGTTCGACAAGGCGCGCCGTGAACTGGCGCCGGCAGCCTGGCTCGTCAGCCTGGAATTTCCGGTGCCAGGGCAAAAGCCCTGGGCCTGCGTGCAAGTGCCGGGTCGGCGGCCGGTGTGGATCTACCGGCCGGCGGGGACCCTGGCCGCGACCGCACCGCCCGACTCAATCCCAGTCGCGGCCGGCCGATAACCCAGGTATACCCCGGGTGGCGCATGGCGCTGCCGGGCTCAAACCGGAACCCTACCCATGTTCGTCATCGTCGGCTGGCTCATCGCACTGGGTTGCATCTTTGGTGTCTACATCATCGAAGGCGGCAACATCGGCGTGATCCTGCATGCCCTGCCGTGGGAGTTGACCACCATCTTCGGCGCCACCATCGGCGCCTTCCTGGCCAACAACCAGATGAAGGTCGTGAAGGCCGTGGTCAGTGGCCTGGGCCAGTGCTTCAAGGGCAGCAAGTTCAACAAGGCCCGCTACATGGAGTTGCTGGCGCTGCTGTTCGACATTCTGCAAAAGGCCCGCAAGGAAGGCTTGATGTCGATCGAGAAAGACGTCGAAGACCCGCACAACTCGGCCATCTTCCAGAAGTATCCGACGGTGGGCGGCGACCACCATGTCACTGAATTCATCACCGACTACCTGCGCATGATGGTCTCGGGCAACCTCAACGCCCACGAGATCGAATCGCTGATGGACAGCGAGATCGACACCCACCATCACGAAGCCCACGCCGCCGTGGCTGCGCTGCAGCGGGTGGCGGGTGGCCTGCCGGCCTTCGGCATCGTGGCCGCCGTGCTGGGCGTGGTCAAGACCATGGGCAGCGTCGGCCAGCCGCCCGCCGTGCTGGGCGGCATGATCGGTTCGGCCCTGGTGGGCACCTTCCTGGGCATCTTGCTGGCCTATGCCTTCGCCGAGCCGCTGGGTGGCCTGCTGGAGCAGAAGGTCGAAGACGCCAGCAAGGAACTGCAGTGCATCAAGACCACGCTGCTGGCCTCGATGCAGGGCTACGCGCCCCAGGTGGCCATCGAATTCGGCCGCAAGGTGCTGTACTCCGGCGACCGGCCGACTTTTGTCGAGCTCGAAGCGCACGTAAAGAAGAAATGATGGGAGCACACCATGGCGGGTGACGCCAAAAAACTCCAACCCATCATCATCAAGCGCATCAAGAAGGGCGGGCACGCCGTTCACGGTGGCGCCTGGAAGATCGCCTATGCCGACTTCGTGACCGCCATGATGGCCTTCTTCCTGCTGATGTGGCTGCTGGGCAGCACCACGGAAGGCGACAAGAAGGGCATAGCCGACTACTTCCAGGCGCCGCTGAAGCTGGCGCTGCTGAACGGCGGCTCGGGCGCCGGCGATGCGTCCAGCGTCGTCAAGGGCGGCGGCGAAGACCTGACGCGAGCCACCGGCCAGGTCAAGCGCGGCGAGATTCAGGCCGCCAAATCCACCCTCAACCTCCACCAGCTCAAGAGCGAGCAGACGCGGGCCGAAGTGGCCAAGCTGACCGAACTGAAGAACAAGGTCGAAGAGAAGATCGCCGAGAACGCCAAGCTGCGGGCCCTGGGCTCGCAGATCCTGCTGGAGATGACGCCCGACGGGCTGCGCATCCAGATCGTCGACGCCGAGGGCCGGCCGATGTTCGCCAGCGGCAGCCCGGCCGTGCAAGCCGGCATGCGCGAGTTGCTGCGCACCGTGGGCAGCGTGCTGGCCGAGGTGCCCAACCGGCTGACTCTGGAAGGCCACACCGATGCCTTGCCGTTTTCCTCCAATGCGGGCAGCACCGAGCGGGGCTACAGCAACTGGGAACTCAGCTCGGACCGGGCCAACGCATCGCGTCGCGAATTGCTGGCCGGCGGCCTGCCCGAGGACCACGTGCTGCGTGTGCAGGGATTGGCGGCCAGCAATCCCTTCGACCGCAAGGACCCGACCGCTCCGGCCAACCGGCGCATCAGCATCATCGTCATGACCCGGGCTGCCGAAGACCGCCTGTTCCGGACGGCGCCCGAACCGGAACCCGAAGCACCGGCCACGCCCGGCTCTCCCGGTCTGCCCGTTCCGTCACCGATGGCCGTGCCCGCCGAGGCCCTGCCGCGCTCAAGTACGGCTGCCAGCCGCCGATAAGTTGGTCAGTCCAACGCTCTCGAGGTCCCGCTGCCATGACTACCCCTGCCGAGATGAAGTTCCTGATCGTCGATGACTTCTCCACCATGCGCCGCATCGTGCGCGGCCTGCTCAAGGAGATGGGTTGTAACAACGCCGATGAAGCCGAGGATGGCGCTGTCGCTCTTCAGATGCTGAAGAACCAGCGCTATGACTTTGTCGTCTCCGACATCAACATGCCCAACATGAATGGCTTCGACCTGCTCAAGGCGGTCAAGGCCGACGACCAGCTCAAGCACCTGCCGGTGCTGATGGTGACCGCCGAGGCGCGCAAGGAAGACATCGTGCTGGCCGCTCAGAGCGGCGCCGCCGGCTACATCGTCAAGCCTTTCACCAAGGCCACGCTGGAAGAGAAGCTGATGAAGATCATGCAGAAGCTTGCCGCCACCGCTTAAACCGTCAGTGCAATCGGGAGTCCAGAACATGAGAATGGAAGACATCGAGTCATTCCGGCCGGCTGAGCCGCTGGCGGTCTCGCCCGAGGTGTTCCAGCAACTCGGGTCGATCACCCGGCTGCTGCACGACACCATGCAGCAACTGGGCGTGATGCCCAAGTTGCAGGTGGCGACCGACGGGCTGCCCGATGCACGCAGCCGCCTGACCTACATCGCCACCAAGACGGCCGCGGCCGCCGAAAAGGTGCTCAATTCCGTTGACGCCGCCAAGGCCGACCACGCGGCCATCGCCGAAGGCACCCGCGACATCGCCCGGGCTCTGGTGGCTGACCCGGTCAAGGCCGTCGCCAGCGGTGCGGTGCTGAATTTCGTCCAGGACGTCGAGGCGCGCACGGCCCGCATCGACAGCCACCTGACCGACATCATGATGGCCCAGGACTTTCACGACCTGACCGGCCAGGTGGTGGCCAAGGTGGTTACCCTGGCCAACGATCTGGAAGACAGCCTGGTCAAGCTGCTGGTCTCGGTGGTGCCCCCCGAGCAGCGCGAGAAGGTCGATTCCAGCGTTCTGGCCGGCCCCGTGGTCAACCCCGAAGGCCGCACCGACGTGGTGTCCAACCAGGGCGAGGTCGACGACCTGCTCGCCAGCCTCGGCTTCTAGCCGAAGATGCCAGGCTGCTTGCCCAGCCCGGGGTTCTGAAGGCAGCGATCACGGCGGGCTTTCACCTGCTTATCCGACTCAAGCCGCGCGCGCCGCGCGGCACCATGCAAAGGCTCCACTTCGGAGCCTCTTTTGTATGGCCTTTGAATGGCAGACAGCGCCCAGGACCGCAAGTTACCCGCGTCAAGACGCAAGATCGAGAAGGCGCGCGCCGACGGCCAGGTCGCGCGTTCGCGCGATCTGGGCCATTTCACGGCGGTCACCGGCGGCGTGGCCCTGCTGCTGGCGCTGGCGCCCGAGTTGTCCGACTGGATGACGCGCCTGCTGGCCACCGGCTTGCGTTTCGACCGCTCGCAGGTCAACCACCCTGAGGCGATGGTCGAGCGCCTGCTGGTGCTGACGCAGCAGATGTCGGCCGTGCTGGTGCCGCTGTTCGCCACCATGGTGGTGGTGGCCCTGGCTTCGAGCCTGTTGTCGGGGGGCTGGAACTTCACCTTCAAGCCCTTGCTGCCCGATTTCACCAAGCTCGATCCCTTGAGCGGGCTGGGTCGCGTGTTCTCGGGCCAGCAGCTGACCACCACGCTGAAGGCCTGCCTGCTGGCCTTGGTGCTGGGTGGCGTGGGCACGGCCTACCTGGTGGTGCGCTGGAACCGCCACGCCGAGCTGCTGGCCATGCCGCTGCCCGCCGCGCTGGCCGCTGGGGGCGCCTTGCTGCAGGACGGTTTGCTGCTGTTGTGCGGCGTGCTGGCCGCTTTCGCGCTGGTTGACGTGCCGCTGCAGCGCGAACTGCTGATGCGCCGGCTGCGCATGAGCGTCGAGGAAATGAAGAAGGAATTCAAGGAGCAGGAAGGCAACGCCGAGATGAAGGGCGCCATGCGCCGGCGCATGCGCGAGATGGCCAACAAACGCATGATGGCCCAGGTGCCCCTGGCCGACCTGGTGGTGATGAACCCCACCCACTACGCCGTCGCGCTGAAGTACGAAGACGGCAAGATGGCCGCGCCCAAGGTGGTGGCCAAGGGCGCTGACCTGATGGCGATGAAGATCCGCGACCTCGCCCGCGAAGCCAAGGTGCCGGTGCTGCAGGCGCCGGCCCTGGCCCGTGCGCTCTACGCCCACGCCGAGGTCGACCAGGAAATACCCGCCCGCCTGTTCGGCGCCGTGGCGCAGGTGCTGGCCTGGGTCTACCAGCTGCGCGAGGCCATGGCCGCAGGCCGTGCGGTCAAGGACCAGGCCCCGACCCCCGAGGTGCCGGCCGACCTCGACCCGCACAACCAGCTCAAGCCCGGCAACCCGCCGGACCCGGCTGCGCCGAGCGCAGGAGCTGAAGCATGAACTCCCTGGTGCTGCGCCTGAACGCTTGGTTCGGCCCGCGGTCGGGCGCCTTGAAGGCGCTGGTGCTGCCGGCCTTCGTGGTGATGATGCTGGCCATGATGGTGCTGCCGCTGCCGGGCTTCGTGCTCGACCTGCTGTTCACCTTCAACATCGCGCTGGCCCTGACCGTGATGATGGTCAGCGCGCAGATGGTCAAGCCGCTCGACTTCGCGGCCTTGCCCACCGTGCTGCTGGTCACCACCTTGCTGCGGCTGAGCCTGAACGTGGCCTCGACCCGCGTGGTGCTGGTTCAGGGCCACACCGGCCCGGGCGCCGCCGGCCAGGTCATCGAGGCCTTCGGCCACTTCCTGATCGGCGGCAACTTCGCCGTCGGCCTGATCGTCTTCGCCATCATCGTGGTCATCAATTTCGTCGTGGTGACCAAGGGTGCTGAGCGCATCGCCGAAGTCGGCGCGCGTTTCGCCCTGGACGCCATGCCCGGCAAGCAGATGGCCATCGACGCCGACCTCAATGCCGGCCTGATCGACGAGAAGCAGGCCCGCCAGCGCCGCCTGGAAGTGGCCGAGGAAGCCGACTTCTTCGGCAGCATGGACGGCGCCAGCAAGTTCGTGCGCGGCGACGCCATGGCCGGCTTGCTGATCCTCTTCATCACCGTGGTCGGCGGCTTCGTCATCGGCATGGCCATGCACGACATGGGCGCCGGCGAGGCAGCGGCCAGCTACGTGACGCTGGCCGTCGGCGACGCCCTGGTGGCGCAGATCCCCGCCCTGCTGATCAGCGTGGCCAGCGCCATGGTGGTGTCGCGCGTGGGCAAGGAACAGGACATCGGCACGCAGATCCGCGGCCAGGTCTTCGACTCGCCGCAGGCCCTGGGCGTGGCCGCCGGCGTGGTGGCCTTGCTGGGGCTGGTGCCGGGCATGCCGCACCTGGTTTTCCTGCTGGTTGCCGGTGGCCTCGGGGCGCTGGCCTGGCAGCTGCTGCGCAAGCGCAAGGCCGAAGCCAACAAGCCCGAGCGTGCGGTGGGCAGCGATGTGCAGCCGGCCAACGCCGAAGCCAGCTGGGACGACCTGACCCCGGTCGACACCCTGGGCCTGGAAGTGGGCTACCGGCTGATCGCGCTGGTCGACAAGGCGCGCCAGGGCGACCTGCTGGCCCGCATCAAGGGCGTGCGCAAGAAGTTCGCCCAGGACGTGGGTTTCCTGCCGCCGCCGGTGCACATCCGCGACAACCTGGTCGAGCTCAAGCCGGGTGCCTACCGCGTGATGCTGCGCGGCGCGGTGGTCGGCGAGGGCGAGGCCAACCCGGGCCAGTTCCTGGCCATCAACCCGGGCGGCGCGACCCAGCAGTTGCCCGGCACCAAGACCAACGACCCGGCCTTCGGCCTGCCCGCGGTGTGGATCGAAGAACGCTACCGCGAGATGGCCCAAATGGCCGGGTTTACGGTTGTTGATTGCGCGACCGTCGTGGCGACCCATCTTTCACACTTGATGCAGGTGAATGCCGCACGCTTGCTCGGCCGGGTCGAGACCCAGCAGCTTGTCGAGCACGTCACCAAGCTGGCCCCCAAACTGATCGAGGACGTCGTGCCCAAGATGGTCGGAATCGCTGCCCTTCAACGCGTGCTGCAACTGCTGCTGGAAGAGGGCGTGCACATCCGCGACATGCGTTCCATCGTCGAGTGCCTGGCCGAGCACGCCAGCACCGTCACCGACCCGGCCGAGCTGGCGCGCCGCATCCGCGTGCACCTGGCACCGGCCATCGTGCAGCAAATCTATGGCCCGGTGAAAGAGCTCGACGTGATCGCGCTGGCGCCCGAACTCGAGCGCCTGGTCACCCAGGCCCTGAGCTCGCCGCACGGCGCCGCGCTGGACCCCAGCGTGGCCGACACGCTGACCCGCAGCGCCGCCGAAACCGCCAAGAAGCAGGAAGACCTGGGCCACCCGGCCTGTCTGCTGGTGCCCGACTTGATCCGTGCCCCGATGGCGCGCCTGCTCAAACGCGCTGCGCCCCGTATGAAAGTGCTGAGCCACAGCGAGATCCCTGAAACCCATTCGATCCGTATCGGGTCGATCATCGGAAGCACGGCATGAACCTCAAGCGCTTTACGGCCCGCACCTCGCGCGAAGCCCTGGCCCTGGTCAAGGCCGCCTTCGGCGACGACGCCATCGTGATGTCGACCAAGCCCTGCGAAGACGGCGTCGAGGTGCTGGCGATGGCGTCCGACAGCGTCGAACAGCTCGAACGCATGGGCCAGGCCGCTGAAACGGTCAGCATGCGCCCACCGGCAGCCGCCGCGCCGGCGCCGCGTGCGCCCACCCTGCGCGAGCGGTCTGCGCCGCCCAAGCCCCGCATGCTGGACCGCCTGACTGGCGCAGCACACGAACCGGCCGGCCGCACCGAACCGCGGATGGACCGCGAGGTGGAAGCCGACGTCGAACAGCTGCAGATGAGCACGCTGTCCTTCCAGGACTACGTGCGCGACCGCATGCTCAAGCGGCGCAGCGCCGAGATGTCGGCCCAGGCGGCGCCCGAGCCGGAAATGCCGCTGTCGCTGCCGCCGCAGGTCGCCCCCATCGAAGCCGCCCGCGCCCGCATCGCGGCGCGCCGCGAAGTGCCTGTGCTGCGCGACGAGGTCACGCTGTCGGCCGCGCCCCTGGCGCCCGCGACGAGCACGCCGCAGCCGCCGCAGGCCGGCGGTCAGCAGATCGAGGTGATGACGGAACTGCGCTCGATGCGCGGCCTCATCGAACAGCGTTTCGGCGCCCTGGCCTTCATGGAAAAGCTGCAACGCCAGCCGCGCCAGGCCCATCTGGCGAAGAACCTGCTGGACGCCGGCTTCTCGCCTATGCTGATCCGCAAGCTCGTCGAGAGTCTGCCCGCCGAGGGTGATGAAGCGATGTGGGCGGCCAGTGTGCTGGAGCGCAATGTCCTCACCGGCGAGCACGACGTGGCCCTGGAAGACCAGGGCGGCATCCACGCACTGATCGGCGCCACCGGCGTGGGCAAGACCACCAGCACGGCCAAGCTGGCCGCCGCTTTCGCCACCCGCCATGGCGCGCCGCACCTGGGTCTGATCACGCTGGACGCCTACCGGGTCGGCGCCCACGAACAGCTGCGCGCCTACGGCCGCATCCTGGGCGTGCCGGTGCATACCGCCCACGACCGCGATTCGCTGGAGGACCTGCTGGACCTGCTGTCGGGCAAGCGCCTGGTGCTGATCGACACCGCCGGCATGGCCCAGCGCGACAGCCGCACCCGCGAGCTGCTGGACATGCTGCAGCACAGCGCCATCCAGCGCCTGCTGGTCGTCAACGCCAGCGCCCAGGGCGAGACCATCGAGGACCAGCTGGCCGCCTACCACGCCAACAACTGCGAGGGCCTGATCCTGTCCAAGCTGGACGAGGCCGTGAAGCTGGGGCCGGCGCTGGATTCGATGATCCGCCACAAGCTCAAGGTGCTGGCCGTGGCCAACGGCCAGCGGGTGCCGGAAGACTGGCACCGTCTGTCGGCGCAGGCCCTGGTGCAGCGCGCGCTGAAGGGCGGCGGCGGTGCCGCCTGGCAACTCGATGAGCGCGATGTGAACCTGATCTTCGCCGGCCTGCCGCCCATGGCCGCATCGGCTGCCGCCAACCCTGCTGTGCATGCCTGACCCGACGATGGCTGCCTCTTTCCACCGCGCCCCGCGCGCACCGTCTTCCGCCCGCATGCCCGTGGACCAGGCCGACGGCCTGCGCAAGCTGTTCGCGGGTCGCCGCCGCACCGTGGTGCCGCTGGCCGCCAACCCGCACGGTGCCAGCACCGCGCGCGTGCTCGACCGTCTGGCCGCGCTGCTGGCCGCGCAGGGTCGCCACGTGCTGGTCGTGGACGCCGCCAGCAGCTCGCCGTTGCCGCACGAACTGGCCAGCGTGGACCTGTCGGCCTGCGTGCTGAACGTGGCGCCCCGCGTGTCCTACCTGGCTGCCCGCGGTTTGCCGCTGGAGCATGTCGATACCCGGGGTTCTTCCGGTGCCTTCATCGACGCCGTGCAGGCCGCAGCCCCGCAAGCCGACGTGGTGCTCCTGCATGCCGACGGTGTCGATCTGGCCCGACTGCTGAAGCACCGCGCGGTGCGCCCGCTGCTGCTGGGCGCCGACAACCCGGAGAGCATCAAGCACGCCTATGCCAATGCCAAGCTGCTGGCCCGGCGCTGCGAACTGATGACCTTCGACCTGCTGCTGGTGGCGTCGCGGCGATCGCCGCGCGCGGCCGGCATCGCCGAAAGCCTGGGGGGCTGCTTGGAAACCTTCCTGGGCGCCATGTTGCGCGGCGTGGCGCTGCTCGACATCGACGCAGCGCCCGAGCCGCAGGCCCAGGCCGACCTGGTCCGCCTGCTGGCGGCCCAGCTGGCGCTGGACGAGCCCGCCCGCAGCACCGAAAGCCCCTGCGCAGAGCCCGTCAGCGTCTATGCGCAACCGCGCCCTGCGGCACGCCCTGCCACGACCCCGATTTCCCGCCCTGCATTCCGATAGAGGCATGACTATGTACACCGCCAAGGGACAACTCGACGCTGGCGCACTGCTCAAGCAGTACAGCCCGCTGGTGCGCCGCCTCGCCCACCAGATGATCGCCAAACTGCCGGCCAACGTGGAGATCGACGACCTCATCCAGGTCGGCATGATCGGCCTCAGCGACGCGCTGAGCCGCTTCGACGCAGCGCAGGGCGTGCAGTTCGAGACCTTCGCCACGCAGCGCATCCGCGGCGCCATGCTGGACGAACTGCGCGGCAACGACTGGATGAGCCGCGGCGACCGCCGCCACCAGCGCAGCATCGAGGCTGCCGTGCACAAGCTGGAACAGCGCCACGGCCGGGCGCCCAGCGAGAGCGAGATCGCTCGCGAGATGGGCCTGAGCCTGACCGACTACCAGGAACTGCTGGGCAAGGTGCGTGGCACCCAGCTCATCTACCTGGAAGACATGAGCGGCGACGAAGGCGATGACGACTACCTCGACCGCCACATCACCGATGCCGACGCCAACCCGATGGCGCGGCTGCAAGACCTCCGCATGCGCGAGGCCTTGGTCGAGGCCATCAAGAACCTGCCCGAGCGCGAACAGTACGTGATGAGCATGTACTACGAGCACGACATGAACCTGAAGGAAATCGCCGCCGTGCTGGGCGTGACCGAAAGCCGGGTCTGCCAGTTGCACAGCCAGAGCATCGCGCGGCTGCGCACGCGGCTGCGGCAGTGGTGAACGACGCGACCCGGCGTTCGCGCCAGGTCGCTCAGCTTGCGGTGATCAGCTCGCCGCTGCGGCCGGGCAGCGTGCCCCAGGTCAGCGGGCGCACAGGCAAGGTGGCGGGGTCGATGTGGCGGTACAGCCCCGCCATGGTCACCAACTCGTGCCCCTGGGCGCGCCAGCCGTCCAGCAGCGCCTCGAAGGCCGGTGCCAGCAGCCCGCCTTCCAGTTCGGCGTGCAGCGTGTAGACCTGATCGCGGTCGGGCTCGGTCAGCTTCAACACGCTGCGCGCGACGTTCGTTTCCATGACGCCGTGCTGGCCGATCAACTCGTCCAGCGTCGGCAGCGTGGTCGGCATCTGCACGTGCTGCAGCGTGCGGCCGTTGATGTTCAAACGGTGGGGCGCGGTGCCCCGGCCGTCGCTGGCGTAGGCCATGCCCCAGTCGTCGATCTGCTCGAAGGCGGTGGCATTCATCTGCCAGCCTGCTGCGCCGTGGGTGGCTGGAGCCACGCCGAAGACGTCCTGGTAGCGGTCGTGCGACTTGCGCATCTCGGCCCGCGTCCAGGCTGCGTCGCGCGTGCGCACCTCGTCCTGCCACCAGACATGGTCCCAGGTGTGGATGCCGCATTCGTGGCCGGCGTCGCGTGTCGCGCGCATGTCGGCGGCGGCCTTGCGGCCGATGTCCGGGCCCGGCAGCAGCACGCCGTACATCAGCGTCTTGTAGCCGTAGTGTTGGGTCACGGACGTGCGCGAGACCTTGCTCAGGAAGCCCGGTCTGAACACCCGCTTCAAAGCCCAGCCGGTGTGGTCGGGCCCCAGGCTGAACAGGAAAGTGGCGTGCAGGCTGCGTCGGCCCAGCAGTTGTAGCAAACGCGGCACGCCCTGGCGCGTGCCGCGCAGCGTGTCGACGTCGACCTTCAGCGCAATGCGGGCCACGGGCCGCGCCGCTTCAGTTGCCCGCTTCGAGCAGCGAGCGCGCTTCCAGCACCTTCTGGCGGTAGCTCTCGAAGATCTTGCGCAGCGCGTCTTCCATGCCCACCTGCGGCGCCCAGCCCAGCGTTTCCATGGTGTCGCTGATCTTCGGCGTGCGGTTCTGCACGTCCTGGTAGCCCTTGCCGTAGAACTGGCCCGACGAGGTCTCGACGATCTTCGTCAGCTTGGCGCCTTCGGCGTATTCCGGGTAGTCGGCGGCCATCGCCAGCATCATCTCGGCCAGCTCGCGCACCGAATAGATGTTGGCCGGGTTGCCGATGTTGAAGATGCGCCCGCTGGCCACGCCGCCCTCGTTGGCGATGATCTTCATCAGCGCGCTGACGCCGTCGCTGACATCGGCGAAGGCCCGCTTCTGCGCGCCGCCGTCGACCAGCTGGATGGCTTCGCCGCGCACGATCTGGCCCAGGAACTGGGTCACCACGCGCGAGCTGCCTTCCTTGCTCTCGAAGATGGAGTCCAGGCCCGAGCCGACCCAGTTGAAGGGCCGGAACAGCGTGTAGTTCAGGCCCTGCTCCTGGGCGTAGGCGTGGATCACGCGGTCCATCAACTGCTTGCTGCAGGCGTAGATCCAGCGCGGCTTGTTGATCGGGCCGTAGACCAGGTTGGAGGTTTCCGGGTCGAACTCGGCGTCGGTCGACATGCCGTAGACCTCGGAGGTGGACGGGAAGACCAGGTGCTTTTTGTACTTGGCGGCCGCGCGCACGATGGGCAGGTTGGCTTCGAAGTCCAGTTCGAAGACGCGCAGCGGTTCACGCACATAGGTGGCCGGCGTGGCGATGGCCACCAGCGGCAGGATCACGTCGCACTTCTTGACGTTGTATTCGATCCATTCCTTGTTGATGGTGATGTCGCCCTCGAAGAAGTGCATGCGCGGGTGGTTGACCATCTCGCCCAGCCGCGTGGACGCCATGTCCATGCCGTAGACCTCCCAGGCTGTGGTCTCCAGGATGCGTTGCGTCAGGTGGTGGCCGATGAAGCCGTTGATGCCGAGGATGAGGACTTTTTTCATGTTCAGTCTTTCGCGGGGGAAATGGGGAGCGTGCCTTGCACGTGCGTCTCTTGCAGGTGGATCGCGCCGCCATCGCCGCAGCGGGCGTAGAGCTGGCCGTTCAGGTGGTACAGGCCCGTCGCGTGATCGGCCAGCGCATTTTCAATGTCAGCGTGGGCCCGCCGGGCCTTGGCGATGATGAGCCGCTGGCCGTCGACTTCAGTGAAGGCGCCGGGGTAGGGCGGGGCCACGGCGCGGATCAGGTTGTAGACCTCGGCAGCGGGTCGCGTCCAGGCTATGCGGCCGTCTGCGGGCTTGCGCCCGCCGAAGTAGCTGCCGGCGGCCAGGTCGTTGGGCAGCCGCGGTGGCGTGCCGGCCAGCAGCGCCGGCAGGCTGCGCCACAGCACCTGTTCGGCAGCGACGCAGACCTTGTCGAAGACCTGCTCGGCCGTGTCGTCGGGCAGGATGGGCACGGCTTGTTGATCAACGATGAAGCCGGCGTCGGGCTGGGCGACCATTTCGTGCAGCGTGGCGCCGGTCTCGGTGGCGCCTACCAGCACCGCCCAGTTGGTGGGTGCGCGGCCGCGGAAATGCGGCAGCAGCGAACCGTGCAGGTTGTAGGCGCCCTGCGGCGCCAGCGCCAGCAGGCTGACCGGGATCATGCTGCGGTAGTAGAAGGCGAAGATCACATCGGGCCGGGCATCGGCCACGGCCTGCGCCAGTGCGGGCGACTTCGGGTCGTCGGCGTAGATCCACGGCAAGCCCAGTTCGTCGGCGGTGTCGGCCACGCGACGGAACCACAGGGTCTCGCCGGGGTGGTCGGTGTGGGTGGCGACCAGCACCACGTCCACGCCGCGCGCCTTCAGCACGCGCAGGCAGCGGTCGCCGACGTTGGAGTAGGCGAAGACAACGGCCCTCACAGCGCGGCCCTCACAGGATGACGGCCCGCTCGGCCGCCGCCGCGTTGGCGGCCACGACAGCCGCCGCCGCGCCATCGGTCGTCGCCTCCAGCACCTTCGCAATGCGGTAACGCGGCCGGCTGCGCACTTCTTGCTGGATGCGGCCGACGTATTCGCCCATCAGACCGATGCCGAACAGCACGACGCCGGTGAAGAAGAACTGCAGCGCGAACAGCGTGAACACGCCTTCGACTTCTGCGCCGAACAACACCCGGCGCAGCAGGATCAGCACGAACAGCCCGCCGGCGCCCAGCGCCAGCAGCGTGCCGATCAGGCTGAACCACTGCAGCGGCACGGTCGAAAAACCGGTCACCAGGTCGAAGTTCAGCCGGATCAATTTGTACAGGCTGTACTTCGATTCCCCGGCGAAGCGCTCTTCGTGCGACACCGTGATTTCCACCGGCGACGCGGCGAAGGTGTAGGCCAGCGCGGGGATGAAGGTGTTGGCTTCGCGGCAGGCGTTCAGCGTGTCGACCAGCGGCCGGTCGTAGGCGCGCAGCATGCAGCCCTGGTCGGTCATCTGGATGCGCGTGATGCTTTCGCGCAGCCGGTTCATGGCCTTGCTGGCGATGCGCCGCCAGGCGCTGTCTTCGCGCTGCTGGCGGATGGTGCCGACGTAATCGTGGCCCTTGCGGATCTCGGCCATCAGGCGCGGGATTTCCTCGGGCGGGTTCTGCAGGTCGGCGTCCAGCGTGATGGCCATCGCACCGCGCACGTGTTCGAAGCCGGCCAGGATGGCCATGTGCTGGCCGAAGTTGCCGTTGAACAGCACCACGCGGGTCACGTCGGGCCGGGCACGGTACTGGTCGGCCAGCAGCGCGGCGGAACGGTCGCGGCTGCCGTCGTTGACGAAGATGATCTCGTAGGGCTCGCCGGTGGCGTCGAGCACCGGGTAGAGGCGCTCGAACAGCGTCGGCAGGACGTCTTCCTCGTTGTAGACCGGGATGACGACGGAAACGGCGGGCAGTACGGCGGCAGGCATGGCAGGGGCGATCACTTGAGTAGCGCCTTGCAGGCGGTGGCCAGTTCGCGGGCGACGCGCTCGGGGTCGGCGTCGGTCATGTCGAAGAACAGCGGCAGCGTGAGGATGCTGCGGCCGATGCGTTCACTGTGCGGCAGCATGCCCTCGCGCCAGCCCTGAGCGCGGTAGTGCGTGAACAGGTGCAGCGCGGGGTAGTGCACGCCGGTGCCGATGCCCACGGCTTTCAGCGCGTCCATCACCGCGGCGCGGCCGCCGTTGAGTCGGTCCGCCGGCAAGGTCACCTGGAACATGTGCCAGTTGGTGATCGCACCGGTCGTGTTCGACGGCAGTGGCAATTCGATGCCCAGCGCTGCCAGCCCGTGCCGGGTGGCCGCGTCGAAATAAGCCTGCGCCAGCACCTGGCGCCGTGCGGTGATCTGCGGCAGCAGCGGCAGCTGGCCCAGGCCGATGGCCGCGTTGATGTCGGTCAGGTTGAACTTGCCGCCGGGCGTGACCACGTCCATGCCGTCGGCACCGCTGCGCACCACGCCTTGCAGGCGCAGGCGCTCGGCCAGCTCGGCCTCTTCGGGCGTGTTCATCACCAGGCAGCCGCCTTCGGCGCAGGTGATGTTCTTGTTGGCCTGAAAGCTGAAACTGACCAGGTCACCGAAAGCACCGATGCGCTGCTTGCCCTGCGCGTTCACCCAGCGGGCATCGATGGCCTGCGCCGCGTCCTCGATGACCCGCAGGCCGTGCTTGTTCGCGATGCTGTACAGCCTGTCCATGTCCACCGGCAGGCCCGACAGGTAGACCGGCATCAGGGCCTTGGTGCGCGGCGTGATGGCGGCTTCCACCGCGTCCAGGCTGATGTTGCGGGTGCGCGGGTCGACATCGACCAGCACCGCCCGCGCGCCGACAGTGCCGATGACATTGGCGGTGGCGACCCAGGTGATGGCCGTGGTGATGACCTCGTCGCCCGGGCCGACGCCGGCGATGCGCAGCGCGACTTCCATCGTCGCCGTGCCGTTGCTGAAGGCCCGCACCGGGCGACCACCGAACAGCGCGGACAGTTGCTGCTCGAAGGCCTGCACCTTGGGGCCGGAGGTGATCCAGCCCGAGGCCAGCACACGGCCGACTTCGGCGATGGTTTCGGCGTCGATGTGGGGCCGCGTGAACGGCAGGAAGGCGGGGGATGCGGTGGGCTGCGACATGGGGCGTGATTGTCAGGCTTCGTCGCGCTTCAACTGCGGGCCATGATCACCACGCCGGCCAGGATCAGCAGCATGCCGGCCCAGCGCATCGGCCCCAGCGCTTCGCCGAACAGCCACCAGGCCAGCAGGGCGTTGACCACATAGCCCATCGAGAGCATGGGGTAGGCGATGGAGACCTCGACGCGCGACAGGCCGACGATCCACACCCCCACGCTGACGACGTAGCAGGCCAGACCGGCCACGATGGGCCACTGCATCAGCACCTTGACCATCGTCGGCAGCAGGTTGTGCAGGCCCACGCTCAGCTCGCCCAGCGGCGTGACGCCGGCCTTGAGCAGCAGCTGTGCGCCGGCGTTGAGCATCACGCCGGTGAGGATGAGGGCAAAAGTGGCCAGCGTCATGGCAGTCGTTTCACGGTGCGGGCCTCGGGAAGTTGGCCACGACCACACGGCGCTCATCCTGCGCCACGGTGGTCATCGGCAGGTGCTGTGCCTGCAGGTCGGCGTGGGTGGCGGGCGACATCAGGGCCAGCGCCGGCGGGCCGGCCGTCCACGCCTGCTTGAAAGCAGCCACGCTGGGCAGCCACTTCTGCGGCTCTTGCTGGGTGCCGAAGGCCAGCTCGTCGGGCTCCTCCACCATCACCACGGTGCGGCGCAGGTAGTAGGGCAGGGTGTGGTCCAGCAGCTTCACCGAATAGAGGGGCATGCCGGGCCGGAGCACGGCCTGTATGGCCGGCAGCAGGTCGGCGCCCGATGCCGGCCGGCCCAGCGTTTCGTGGCCCAGCAGGCCCAGCGTGGTGGCACCGAAGAAGCCGCTGGCGGCCAGGGCGATGCTGGGTGCGAGCGCGCCGCGCCGTTGCAGCGCGATGGCGCCCAGCAGCGCCGCCACCGCCAGCGCGCAGCCGGCGCTGACCCACAGGCCGTAGTCGCGCAACACGGCCTCTCCGGCCCCCGTGCGGCCGATCAGCGGGCTGGCCAGCAGCAACGCGGCAGCCAGCGCCAGCATCACCCGCAACTGGCGGCGCCAGGCCAGCGCATCCAGGCCTTGCAGCGCCGCCGCGGCCAGCACAGCCAGCGCCGGGAAGACGGGCAGGATGTAGCCCGGCAATTTGGAGCCCGACGCGCTGAAGAAAGCGAAGATGCCCGCCGCCCACACGGTGCAGAACAGCAAGGGGCGGAAAGCCCGCGCGGTGTGCGCCCGCGATTCAGCCCGCAGCGCGCGGCACAGGGCCGGCAGCAGCCCCAGCCAGGGCGCAAAGCCGGCCAGCACCTGCGGCACGAAATACCAGGCCGGTGCGCCGCGCTGGTGAACGCTGCTGGTGTAGCGCTCCCAATGCTCGTGGATGAAGAAGAAGTGCGGGAATTCGGGGTTGCGCTGCGAGACCAGCACGAACCACGGCACCGTGAGGGCCAGGAAGACGAGCGCGCCGCTGACCAGGTGCAGGCGACGCCACAGCGCCCAGTCGCGCGCCAGCAAGGTGTAGGCGACCAGCGCCAGGCCGGGCAGCACGATGCCGATGAGGCCCTTGGTCAGTACCGCCAGACCCATGGCGGCCCAGGCAGCCCACATCCAGTGGCGTTGCGCGCGGGCGCTGTTCGTCGGGTGCTGGGCGATCAGCAGCGCGGCCAGCACGCCGGCCAGCGCGCCCGAGACCCCCATGTCCAGCGAATTGAAGTGGCTGCCGATGTTCCAGGTCGGCGCAGCCAGCAGGACCAGCCCGGCCAGCAGGCCGCCGCTCGTGCGCGAAGGCGTGGCCGTCAGCCGGCCGCCGAGCCAGCGCTGCGCGGCCAGCGCCGTCAGCGCCAGGCCCAGGGCGCCGCTGAGGGCCACCCACAGGCGGGCCTGCCAGTCACCGACACCGAAGGCTTCGTAGGCCAGCGCCGTCATCCACAGGTGCAGCGGCGGCTTCTCGAAGTATTTCAGGCCCTGGTAGCGGACCGTCACCCAGTCGCCCGTGGCGACCATCTCACGGGCAATTTCGGCGTAGCGGCCTTCGTCGGAACGCAGCAGGTGGCGGGCGTCCAGCGTGCCGAACCAGATCGCGACCAACGTCGCCAGCAGGATCAGCACCCAGACCGTGTTGCCGGTGGCTGACCGACCGTCCTGTCGCGCCGGCTGCAAGGCAGACCCGTGCGCTGCAGTCGAGGGGTCGGACATCGCGGGCATCGAAACGGTGGGGCGGCGGGCCGCCCGGGGATGCGCCAGCGCATTGTGGCGTTGCAGATTCTAGCGATCCGGCGCCGCCAGCCCGCAGGCTGGCCTGGCCCATCCCTTCAGGCGGACGGTCGGGCCGGCGGCTGTTCAGGCCAGCAGGCTGCCGCCCTGGCCGGACGGGCGCTCGGTGGCGCCGAAGGCCGAGTACAGCCCCATGGGGGCCTGACGCGGCAACAGCACATCCATGGCCCGGTCGAGCGAGGCGGTGGCGCGGGCCAGGGCCTCGCGTTGGGCGGCGACTTGTCCGCCTGCCAGGGCCAGGCGCTGGCGCAAGGGCAGCGGGACGCCACCGGCGCGTGCGGCGCGGGTGAAATGGTCGACCGCGGCGGCCAGGGCTGCATGCAGGTCGGCGGCGGCGCGGTCGACCGCCGCCACATCCGGCCGGGCGAGCGCCAAGGCCAGCGCGCCGAGTTGTGTTTCGACGGCCGACAGCGTGCGCTCCAGCTCAGTGGCTGGGTGCAAGGCGCGGCGCTCGTCGGGGCTTGCGATCATGGCAAGGCTGGCCCGGTCAGTTCGGCTTGCGGCCGAGCAGTTCCTGGGCGTTGCCAATCAGCTTGTCGGCGATCGCCTCGGGATTGACCGTGAACTTGCCGTCGCGGATGGCTTGCGCGATCCGCTCGACCTTCTTGGCATCGAACGAGGCATCCGCCGCAGGGCTGGTCAACGCCGCAGCGGCCGTCGACAGGGCCACTTGCGTGCTGGGCTCTGCGCCGGGCGCTGAAGGCGCAGACGCCGTCTTGCGTTCCGCTGTCGGGGCGACCGCGGGGCTGGTATTGAAAGGACCGATCTTCATGGTGATGAACTCCTGTCAGGGGCACGGCAGGGGTGCTAACCCAACGACATAGACGCTCTATCGGACACGTGGACTCGGAACTTTAGCGGGCTTGAACATTTTTTTATGAATCCCGGGCGAAAGCCGGGCGCTGGACGTGGCGCAGGCATCACAGGACCACCTCGACACAGCGTTCGCTGACCGGCTTGGCCACCAGCACCCGGCCGTTGCCGGTTTGCACGCGCACCGCCTTGCCCTCCAGCCCCGGGCCCAGGGCCTGACCTTCGCCGGCAACCGAAAACCCGTTACCCGCGGCCTGGATGCGGACGGTGTCGCCGGCGGCAAACCATTGCCGGCTTTGCAAGTGGGCCAATGGCACAGCCTGACCGGCCGCCAGCGGGCGCGACAGGCTGCGGCCCAGCAAGGGGCCGCTGCCTTCGAACAGCGGTGAGGTGGCGCTGGCCCAGTCGGTTTCCGTGCGCTGGAGCAGGGCTTCGGTCAGTGGCACCCCAGCTGGCACGGCGGCTGCAGCGACCATGGCCGGCGCAAAGACCTGGACGGTCAAGGGCAGCAGCACGTTCCAGCGCACGCGGCCTTCGGCGCAGCGCAGGCCCAACCGCGTGCGGCCCCAGACCGGCGTGCCGGTCGGCAGATAGGCTTCCACGCGTGCGCAGGGCGCCAGGCTCAGCCGCGGGTCCAGCGTGCCCGTCTGGATGACCACGCGGGCTTGTGGCGGTGCCAGGCCGAGGGCGGCTTGCGTGGCCAGTGCCAGCCCCTGCGCCAGGACTTCGGGCGGCACCTGTGCTGGCGCAGGTGCCTGGAGCTGCGCCTGGGCCAGCGCCGATGCCGGCAGGACCGCGAGGGCCGCCAGCACGGTCAGCAGCGTGACCGCCGACGGGCTGAAAGCGGCCAACAGGGCCAGGGCAGGGGGTTTTTCCACGCTGGCCACTGTATCGGCGCCCCTGGCCCGGCCCGAAGCTGAATAGGGGGGCTAACCGGCCTCTATTCGCGCTCATGCCGGGGCCACGACTGCCCAGAATGCGCCACATGCCGCTCAAGGTCTGCGCTCCGTGCAGCCCCGCCGGCCCAGCAAGGAGCCCGCGATGATCAACCGCCTGACCGACAGCCTGGAGTTCCACACCCAAGCCCTGTCCTTGCGTGCCGAACGCCAGCGGCTGATCGCCAGCAACATCGCCAACGCCGACACGCCGGGCTTCCAGGCCCGGGATTTCGACTTTGCCGCGGCCCTGCGCGCCGCCAGCGGCAACAACGCCGTCGGCGACGGCATCGCCCAAGACGTGATGCGCGGTGACGGGCCAGGCGCCAGCGCCAACGCGTCGCCGGTGCTGCGTTACGCCGTGCCCAGCCAGACCAACCTGGACAACAACAGCGTCGACATGGACCGCGAGCGCAGCGCTTTCGTCGACAACTCGGTGAAGTACGAATCGACCCTGCGTTTCATCAACGGCAGCGTGCGCACCACGCTGGACGCGATGAAGAGCTACCACCAAGCCTGAGGCGGACTGAACCATGAGCATGCTCCGCATCTTCGACGTCGCCGGCAGCGCGGTCAGCGCGCAGAGCCAGCGGCTGAACACGGTGGCCTCCAACCTGGCCAACGTGGACACCGTGGCCGGCCCCGACGGCAAGTCCTACAAGGCCCGCCAGGTGGTCTTCCAGACCACCCTGATGGGCAACGTCGCGCAGCGCGAGGCCAGCGCCGGCGTGCGGGTCTCGAACATCACCGAAGACCAGACGCCGGGCCGGCGCGTGCTCGACCCCAAGCACCCCAGTGCCGACGCCGACGGCTATGTCACCTACAGCAACGTGAACCCGGTCGAGGAGATGGTCAACATGATGTCGGCCTCGCGGTCCTACCAGAACAACGTCGAGGTGATGAACACCGCGCGTGGCCTGCTGCTGAAGACGCTGCAGATCGGTCAGTAACCGTCCATCCAACAGGAAATCCATGGCCATCACCTCCGTCGCCAGCAACCCGCTCGACGCCATTGCCAATGCGGGCAAGAGCACGACCAGCGCCGTCGGCGCCATCACCAAGGCCGACACCAGCGCCACCGACCGCTTCCTGAAACTGCTGGTCACCCAGATGAAGAACCAGGACCCGCTGAACCCGATGGACAACGCCCAGGTCACCAGCCAGATGGCGCAGATCAGCACGGTCAGCGGCATCCAGGACCTGAACACCAGCGTGACCGGGTTGAATGCGCAGATGGCACAGTCGCAGGCCCTGCAGGCGGCCTCGCTGGTCGGGCATGGCGTCACCCTGGCCGGCAACAAGCTGGACCTGTCCGCCGGCGACGGCAGCGGCATCGGTGGCTTCAATATCGAGAGTGCCGCGACCAATGTGAAGGTCACCGTCGCCGACAGCACCGGCGCGGTGGTCGATACCCTCAATCTGGGCGCGGCGCCCGCCGGCATGAACGGCTTCAAGTGGAGCGGCGCGCTCAGCGGCCAGAGCTACACCTTTGCCGTGAGCGCCGTCGCCGACAGCAACGCCGTGGTGTCGACCCCCCTGATGCGCGACCACGTCAACGCGGTGGCCATCGTCAACAACAAGCTGACGCTGGAGACCTCCTACTCCGGCGCCGTGGCCTACACCGACGTCAAGGCCGTCAACTGACGACGCTGCCCCGCGACCGCGCACTTCCCCTTCCCCCGCATCACTCGACTCCGCAAGGAACACCATGAGCTTTCAGCAAGGCATTTCGGGTCTGGCCGCCACCAGCAAGCAACTCGACGTCATCGGCAACAACATCGCCAACGCCGGCACCGTGGGCGCCAAGGCCTCGCGCATCGAATTCTTCGACATGTACTCCAGCGCGCTGGGCGGCGGCGGCGGCAAGTCCAGCGGCGTGGGCGTGGCGGTCGCGGCCGTGGCCCAGAGCTTCAGCCAGGGCAGCGTCACCTCCACCAACAACCCGCTGGACGTGGCCATCAGCGGCAACGGGTTTTTTCAGGTCAAGACCAGTGACGACGCCGTGCACTACACCCGCAACGGCCAGTTCAAGCTGGACAACCAGGGTGACATCGTCAACAACCGGGGTGACCGCCTGATGGGCTATGCGGCCGACGCCGCGGGCACCGTGCAGTCCGGCCAGGCCCAGCCGCTGCAACTGCTGACCAGCGCCATCCAGCCCAAGGCCACCAGTTCGGTGACCATCAGCGCCAATGTGGATTCGCGTGGCGGCGTCACCGTGCCCCAGGCCGCAGCGGCCAACTTCCCCATCGATTTTGCCGACGCCAGCACCTACAACAACGCCACCTCCGTCAACGCCGTGGACGCCAACGGCAAGGATGTGGTGATCACTTCCTACTTCCAGAAGACCGCGGTGGACACCTGGGGCGTCTATGTGACGGCCAATGGCGCGCCCGTCGGCGGCGCCACGCCCACGCCGGTCACGACCATCACTTTCGACCCGACGGGGGCCAAGCCCACATCGGTGCTCGGGGCCGTGCTGCCCGACCCCGCCACCGGCAGCCCGGGTACGCCCTTCACGGTCAACATTCCCGCTGGCAAGGTCACGAACGGCGTGGGCACGCTGCCCATCAACGGACTGAAGGTCGACCTGAGCAGTTTCACCGAGTTCGCGGCGCCTTTCGGCGTCACCAAGCTGACGCAGGACGGCTACGCCGCCGGCGCCTTGAGCGGTGTGTCCGTCGAAACCTCGGGCGTCATCGTGGCCAACTATTCGAACGGCCGCACCAAGGCCATTGGCCAGATCGAGTTGGCCACCTTCAACAACATGAACGGCCTGCAACCGCTGGGCGGCAACGAGTGGGCCAAGACCATCAACGCCGGTGAGCCGGTGCTGGGCGTTCCCGGCAGCGGCAACTTGGGTAGCCTGCAGACCAGCGCGCTGGAGGAGTCCAACGTCGACCTGACCGGTGAGCTGGTGAACATGATGATCGCCCAGCGGTCTTACCAGGCCAACGCGCAGACCATCAAGACGCAAGACCAGGTGCTGCAGACCCTCGTGAACCTGCGCTGATCGCGCAGCACCTTGAGGGCCACGCCGGATGGACAGACTCATCTATTTGTCGATGGCGGGCGCCAAGGCGACCTTGCAGCGGCAGGACTCGCTGGCCAACAACCTGGCCAATGTGTCGACCACGGGCTTTCGCGCCGAATTGCAGGCCTTTCGCGCCGTGCCGGTGCGCGGCGACGGCGCCAGCACCCGCGTCTACGCGCTGGAATCCACCATCGGCTACAACAACGCGGCGGGGCCGGTGCAGAGCACTGGCCGTTCGCTGGACGTGGCGATGACGGGCAACGCCTGGCTGGCCGTGCAGAGCCTGGACGGCACCGAGGCCTACACCCGCGCCGGTGCGCTGCAGACCAATGCCGAAGGCCAGCTGGTGACCCTGTCGGGCCTGCCGGTGGTGGGCGACGGGGGGGCGATCCAGTTGCCGGCGAACGCCGCGGTGGACATCTCGTCCGACGGCCTGATCACCACCAAGCTGGCCAACGGCCGACCGCAGCCGGCGGGACGCCTGAAGATGGTGACGCCGCAAGCCCCGCTGGAGCGCGGCACCGATGGCTTGTTCCGCGCCGCCGACGGCAACGACCTGAGCCAGGACGCCTCGGCCCGCTTGCAAAGCGGCGCTCTGGAAGGGTCGAACGTGAGCCCCGTCGAGACCATGGTGGCCATGATCTCCGCCAGCCGCCAGTTCGAGCAGCAGATGCGCATGCTGCAGGGTGCTGAACAGCGCGAGCAAGCCGCCTCCAAGCTGCTGGGCAACGCCTAGAAATAGGCGGCGCCGGGGGCGCTTATCCGGCGCTGGCCGGCCTTCAGTCCGGGTGAAGATCATCCGACTGACTGAAGGACGGTAAACACCATGATTCGTTCGCTGTGGATCGCCAAGACCGGCATGGAAGGCCAGCAAGCTGCGCTGGACGCCATCTCGAACAACCTGGCCAACGTGGCCACCAACGGCTACAAACGCGGCGGCGTGGCCTTCGAAGACCTGATGTACCAGAACCTGCGCAGCGCCGGGGCCAACAGCTCCGAGCAGACGCAGTTGCCCACCGGTCTGCAGGTCGGCCTGGGTGTGCGGGTGGCCGCCAGCACGCGCAACTTCAGCCAGGGCACGCTGCAGCAAAGCGGCAACGCGCTGGACCTGGCCATCAACGGCCAGGGCTTCTTCCAGGTGACCTTGCCCGACGGCACCACGGGCTACACCCGTGACGGCAGCTTCCAGAAAGACGCCAACGGCCAGCTCGTCACCAACGCCGGCTACGTGCTGCAGCCCGGCATCACCGTGCCCAAGGACGCCACCAGCGTGGACATCGCGTCCGATGGCACGGTCACGGCCTCGATCCTGAACCAGACCGCGCCGCAGAAGCTGGGGCAGATCCAGCTGGCTTCCTTCATCAACCCGTCGGGTCTGGACCTGCGCGGCGGCAACCTGTACAGCGAAACGGCGGCCTCGGGTTCGGCCCAGTCGGCGGCACCCAACACCGCCGGCCACGGCAGCCTGCTGCAGTCCTTCACCGAAGGCAGCAACGTCAACGTGGTGCAGGAGCTGGTCAGCATGATCGCCACGCAACGGGCCTACGAATTGAATTCCAAGGCCATCCAGGCGTCTGACCAGATGCTGCAGAAGCTGGGGCAGCTGTGATGGACAACAGCTACCGGCGTTTCGTGCTGGCCACCGCCTTCATGCTGGGCGGCTGCAGCACCCTCTGGCCGCGCGTCGAGGTGGCCGACACGACACCGCCGCTGCCGGTGGCCATCGCCGTGCCGGCCGCAGCCACCGGTTCCATCTTCCAGCCGGTCAGCTACCGCCCGCTGTTCGAGGACTTCCGCGCCCGCCTGGTCGGCGACACGCTGACCGTGCAGATCGTCGAGAAGGTCAGCGCCACCCAGACGTCCACCAGTTCCATCGACAAGAGTGGCTCGATCGCCGCGTCCATCACCGCCCTGCCGGGGGCCAGCGTGAATTCCTTTGCCCTGGGCCGGGCCAATGCCGCCGGCAGCACGGCCAACACCTTTGCCGGCAAGGGCGCCACCGTCAACAGCAACGACTTCAGCGGCACCATCACCGTCATCGTGCGCCAGGTGCTGCCCAACGGCCATCTGGTGATCGCCGGCGAAAAGCAGATCGGTGTGAACGAGAACGTCGACGCCTTGCGCTTCTCGGGCCAGATCGACCCGCGCGCCATCCAGCCCGGCAACACCGTGCAGAGCAGCCAGATCGCGAATGTGCGGCTGGAGCAGCGCGGCCGCGGCCAGCAGTCCGAGGCGCAGGCCATGGGCTGGCTGGGCCGGGCCTTCATGACCGTCCTGCCTTTTTAGTCGCCCCCATGAAGCTCCAACCCGAACGTGTCCTGCGCTGGTTGAGCGGTCTGGCCCTGGCCGTGGCGGGCAGCGCCCTGTGGTGCCCTTCGCCCGTGCTGGCTGCGCCCAGCAGCGTGCGGCTGAAGGAAGTGGCCGCCGTGCAAGGCGTGCGCAGCAACCAGCTCGTGGGCTATGGCCTGGTGGTGGGCCTGGACGGCACCGGCGACCAGGCCACGCAGACGCCCTACACGACGCAGGCGCTGAACGCCATGCTGCAGCAGTTCGGCATCACCGTGCCGGCGGGAACCAGCATCCAGCCGCGCAACGTGGCGGCCGTGATGGTCACTGCGGCGCTGCCGCCGTTTTCGCAGCCGGGGCAGACCATCGACGTCAACGTCTCGTCGGTGGGCAATTCCAAGAGCCTGCGCGGCGGCACGCTGATCGCCACGCCTTTGCGCGGCGCCGATGGCCAGGTCTATGCCCTGGCGCAGGGCAATCTCATCGTCGGCGGCGCCGGTGCGTCGGCTGGGGGTTCCAAGGTGCAGATCAACCACCTGTCGGCCGGCCGCATACCCGACGGCGCCAGCGTCGAGCGTGCGGTGCCCACGCCGCTGGGCGAAGGCGACAGCCTGCAACTGGGTCTGAACGCCAGCGACTACGCCACCGCGCGCGCCGTGGCCGCCGCCGTCAATGCCGCCAAGGGCGCAGGCACGGCTGCCGCGGTCGACGGCCGCACGGTGCGCGTGAAGGTGCCGCCGGCGGGTGGCGACCGCGTCGGCTTCCTGGCCGACATCGAGAATCTGGTGCTGGACCTGCAGACCCCCGCCGCGCGCATCGTGCTCAACGCCCGCACCGGTTCGGTCGTCATGAACGACGCCGTCACCCTGAGCGCCTGCGCCGTGGCGCATGGCAACCTGTCGGTGACCATCAACACCACGCCGGTGATCAGCCAGCCGAATGCCTTGAGTCAGGGCACCACGGTGCAGGCCGAGAAGTCGGAGATCTCGGTGACGCAGCAGGGGGGTGCGCTGGTCAACATGGCCGCCGGCACCAAGCTGGCCGACGTGGTGAAGGCGCTGAACGCACTGGGCGCCACGCCGCTGGACCTGCTGGCCATCCTGCAGGCGATGAAAAGCGCCGGCGCGCTGCACGCCGAGATCGAGGTGATCTGAATGTCCATATCCCCATTCAATGGCAGCAGCGGCAACCCGCTGGGCGCCAGCAACAGCCTGGTCGCCGACGGTCGCGAGCTGGTCGCGCTGAAGGCCCAGGCCGGCGCCGACCCCAAGGCGGCTGCACGCGAGGTGGCCAAGCAGTTCGAGTCCATCTTCATGAACGAGATCATGAAGGGCATGCGGGCCACGACGCAGTCCAGCGGCATGCTGGACAACGCCAGCACGGCCATGGGGACCGAAATGCTGGACCAGCAGTTCGCCAGCCAGCTCAGCGGGCGGCCGGGCGGCCTGTCCGACGCCATCATGAAGCAGCTGGAACGGCAGATGGGGCTGAGCCCCGGACCGATACCGGCCACCGGTTCGGCCAACAACACCGCGGCGCCGCTGTCGGCCACACCGGCGGTCACGCGCATTCCGCAGGCCGGTGCAGCCGGTTTCGTGCAGCAGCATTCCGAAGCCGCGAACAAGGCTGAAGCCGCCACCGGCGTGCCGGCTGCTTTCATGGTCTCGCAGGCGGCGCTGGAGACCGGCTGGGGGCGCAAGGAAATCCGCAACGCCGACGGCAGCTCGTCACACAATTTGTTCGGCATCAAGGCCGGCGCCAACTGGAAAGGCCCGACGACCGACGTGACGACCACGGAATACATCGGGGGCAAGGCGCAGAAGGTGGTGGCGCGCTTCCGGGCCTACAACAGTTACGCCGAGTCCTTCGCCGACTACGCCAAGCTGATGAAAGACAGCCCGCGCTACCAGAACGCCGTGGCCCAGGCCCGGGGTGCCAGCGCGGCCGGCACGGCCACCGCCACCGCCAGCGCGGCCACCGGCTTCGCCCAGGGTCTGCAAAAGGCCGGCTACGCCACCGACCCGGCCTACGCCGACAAGCTGAGCCGGGTCATCAACACCACGCTGCGCCTGCAGCGCCTGGTGGCCTGAATGCAGCGCGGCTGAGCCATGGCCAATTCCATCCTGACCAACATCGGCCTGAAGGCGATGGCCGCGCAATTTGCCGGCCTGCAGACCACGGGCAACAACATCGCCAATGCCAGCGTGGCGGGCTATTCCCGGCAGCAGGTCCAGCTGTCAACCTCAACCGGCCAAAGCAGCAACGGGGCCTTCTACGGCATGGGCGTGGACGTCGCTTCGGTCACGCGCATGCACGACGCCCACCTCAGCAGCGAGGCCGCCAACACCGCTTCGCTGGCGGCCATGGACAGCACCCGGCTGGCGCAGCTGACCGGCCTGGAGAGTGCCTTTCAGCCGGGTGAAAACGGCCTGGGCGCGGCGTCCAGCCAGTTCTTCAAGGCCATGGTCGACGTCAGCAGCAACCCGGGCGACCTGTCGTCGCGCCGCGTGGCCTTGGCCCGTGCCAGCGACCTGGCCGCGCGCTTTCGCGAGGCCGGTCAGTCGCTGGACAGCCTGCAGACCGGCGTGGCCACCGAGCTGACCGCCACGGTGACCGAGATCAACGGTCTGGCGCGCGACATTGCCACCGTCAACCAGAAGCTGGCGCTGACGCGCGGCCAGTCACAGCCGGCCAATGACCTGCTCGACCAGCGCGACCAGCTGGTGGCCCGACTGTCCAGCAAGATCCACGTCGATCGCATCGACTCGATCGACGGTTCGACGGCCATCACCGTGGCCGGCGGCCAACCCCTGGTGCTGGGCAGCCAGGCGGCCGCGCTGGCCGTGGTGCACGACGCCAACGACCCTTCGCGCAGTGCACTGGCCCTGGTTGCCGGCGGCGCTTCGCAACCGCTGGACGAGGACACGCTGGGTGGCGGGTCGGTGGCTGGCCTGCTGCAGTTCCAGAATCAGGACCTGGTGCAGGGGCGCAACCTGGTGGGCCGTCTGGCGGCTTCCATCGGCATGGCCATCAATGCGCAGCAAGCGTCTGGGATTTCCTTGCAGCCCCCGCTGGGGCAGGTCAACGGGTCGCCGTTTTTCGCCATCGGCGGGCCGGTGGCCGTGCCCAAGGCCGGCAACGCGCGCGACGCGGCCGGCCTGCCCCTGGGCAGCGTCAGCATGGCCGTCACCGACCCGTCGGCGCTGCAGGCCAGTGACTATGCGCTGCAAGCCGACCCGAGCGGCGGCACCTGGCAGCTGACGCGGCTGGCCGACCATGTGGTGCGCACCATCAACAGCGGCGACGTGGTCGACGGTCTGCGCATCACCATCAACAATGCCCAGTCGCGCGACCAGTTCTTGCTGCAGCCGGTGCGCAATGCGGCAGCCACGATGAAGGCCTTGCTGACCGATCCGCGCGATGTCGCGGCGGCGTCGCCGCTGGTGGCGACCACCGCGGCCGGCAACGTCGGCACCGTGAAGGTCAGCAGCCTGCAGGTCACGAGCGTGCCGCTGCCCACCCCAGGCGGCAGCGTGCAGCTCACGTTCAAGGACGACCTGGGCGGCTACGACTGGACGCTGCTGGACGCCAGCAACAACGCCATCGGTGGCGGCAGCGGCACCTGGCAGACCGGCCAGCCGCTGCCACCGGCCGGCACCGATTTCAACGGCTACACGCTGCAGATCGAAGGCGTGCCGCGCCAGGGTGACGTGATCACCGTGGCCCCGACCTCGGCCAGCGGGCTGGTCACCAACAACGGCAACGCGCTGTCCTTGATGGCGCTGCGCGACGCCAACCTCGTCGACGGGCGCAACGCGACCGACGGCTACGCGCAGGCCATGGCCGACGTCGGGGTGCGCGTGCAGAGCGGCAAGACCACGTCGGCCATCTCCACGGCCGTGGCCCAGCAGGCCGAAACCAACCGCAGTTCGGTCACCGGGGTCAACCTCGACGAAGAAGGCGCGCGGCTCATCCAGTACCAGCAGGGTTACCAGGCCGCAGCCAAGGTGCTGTCGGTGGCCCAGTCCATCTTCGACACCATGCTGCAGGCCGTTGCCCGCTGAAAGGTTGCGCTGACATGCGAATTTCCACGGCCTCGGCCTTCGACAGCACGGTGGCCAATCTGCAGCGCCGCCAGGTGGCGCTCAGCGAAGCCCAGATACAACTGACCAGCGGCAAGCGCGTGCTGCGCCCCAGCGACGACCCGGCCGCCGCGGCCCAGGTTGAGCGTGCGCTGGCCGCCGCCACGCGCAGCGAAGGCCAGCAGCGCGCGCTGGACGCGGCGCGCAATTCGATGGCCCTGAGCGAAAGCGCGCTGGGCGACGCCGGCAACATCCTGCAGCAGGCCCGCGAGATGATGGTCTCGAGCGGCAACGGCACCTACACCGACGCCGAGCGCAAGACCGTGGCCGACAATCTGCGCGGCCTGCGCAACGACCTGCTGGCCGTGGCCAACCGCGGTGACGGCAGCGGACGCTACCTGTTCGGCGGCCAGGGCAGTGACGGGCCACCCCTGCTCGACGCGTCCGGTGGCGTCGTCTATGGCGGCACCTCGGGCGGCATGCAGGCGGCCACCGGCGAGGCCATGCCGCTGTCGCTGGACGGCCGCGCGGTGTGGCTGCAGGCGCCCGACCCGGCCCATCCGGGGGCCCATGTGTCGGTCTTCGACGCGCTGGACCAGGCCGTCGCCGAACTGGGCACACCCGGGCGCACGGCGGCGCAGGCGGCGACCACGGTCTCCGCCGGTCTGGCGGGCATCGACGCTGCGATGGCCAACCTCTCGAGTTGGCGTTCGGCGGCGGGCGAAGCCCTGAACAGGGCCGACAACATCGGCTCGCGCCTGTCGCAGGCCAAGCTGGACGCGCAAAGCCAGCGCTCAGCCGCCGAAGACCTGGACATGGTGGCCGCTGTGTCGGCTGTCCAGGCCAAGCAGACCGGCTACGATGCGGCCTTGAAGACCTATTCGATGGTGCAGCGACTGTCGCTGTTCGACTACATCAAGTAGCCGGCCCGTCCAGCGGCTGTGGCGCTGCTGCGTTCCACCCCGCACCCCAAGCCGCCACCGTGGCCGACCGCATGCAAGACCATCCCGTGCTGGGCCAGGTGGCCCTGGGCTACAGCCCGATGATCGACCCGCAACGGGGGGTGATGGCGCTGCGCCTGACCGTCTTCCCCGAGCGTCCCGATGCCGCCCCCGATGCCGTGGCGCTATTGCGGGCCATCGCCGATGTCTGGCCGCCCGCGGCGACCGTGGCGGGCCAGCCGCCGCCGCGCGCCCGGCTGACGCTGAACCTGGCGGGTGAAGCCTTGCTGCGTGACGTGATGGCCGCTGTTCCCGGGCCGCAGCTGATGGTCGAGGTGCCGGCCTTCATGGCCGGTGACGCGGCCCACACCGCCGCCTTGCAGCGCCTGCATGCCGCCGGCACGACGCTGCTGATCAAGGGCCGGCCCCTGGCGCCCCTGAAGCCGGAAGTGCTGGCCTTGTTCAGCCACTGCATCCTGGAGCCGGGCGAAGACCTGCGCGATGTGGCGCCGGTCGCCGACGCCGGCAGCCGCAAGGTCAGCCCCGTCCAGGCGGGCGCCCGCACTGCTGCGGCCGCCGATACGGCCTTCAGGCGTGGTGCGGTGGCCGTGCTGGGTTGGCCTTGGGACGACGAAGCACCGGCCGCGGCGGGCCGATCCAGCCTGCCCAGCGATGTGCGCACGGTGCTGGACCTGATGCAGGGTGTCGACCGCGAACAACCCGTGGCCCAGCTCGAAGCGGTGCTGCGCCGTGACCCGACCCTGGCTTTCCGGCTGATGCGCTACCTCAACTCGCCCGCCTTCGGCCTGCCCGTCGAGGTGAATTCGCTGGGCCATGCCGTGATGCTGCTGGGCTACCAGCGGCTCAAGCGCTGGCTGGCCTTGCTGCTGGTGTCTTCGGCCAAGGGGCCGAACAGCCAGGTGCTGATCTGCGCGGCCGTGCGCCGCGGTCTGCTGATGGAAGCGCTGGGACTTGAACAGGGCGACGCCGAGATGCGCGGCGAGATGTTCATCTGCGGCGTGTTCTCGCTGTTGCCCCGCCTGCTGCAGCAGCCGATGGCCGGCCTGCTGAGCAGCGTGCCGGTGCCCGAGCGCGTGCAACAGGCCTTGCGCGCCGAGGGCGGCCCCTACGGCGCCTACCTGGACCTGGTGCAGGCCATTGAACAGGAATCGGTTTACGACATCCGCGAGCTCAGCGAACGCCTGTTGCTGGGTCCGGCGGCCGTCAACCGGGCGCTGCTCGGCGCCTTGAAGGGCGCCAGCGACATCGAGCCGTGACGCCATGAAGCCCACGAAGCGGCCCGCTGATGCGGTGTGGCAGGCCCTGCTCGGGCTGCCCACACCGGCCTTGCTGCAGGATGCCGCCTACCGCATCCTGGACGCCAATGCGGCGGCCGCCTTCCTGTTCGGGCAAGCAGCGCCCGCTCTGGTCGGCCGCGACAGCCTGGATTTCGGCCCTGGCGAAGACCGCGAACTGCAGCTCGCCCAGCGCGTGGACAACGCCCAGGCCGATCAGCGGGGGCTGGAGCCGGCGCCTGGCCAGCAGCGTCTGCTGGCCGCCGACGGGCGCTTGCGCTGGTTCAACATCCAGACCCTGGGGCTGCGCGGCGCCGACGGTGCACCCCGCTGGCTGACCCTCTGGAACGAAGTCACCGGCGAGGTGCAGGCCCGCGAACAGGCGCGCAGCGCCCACAACGAACTGGCGCAGTGGTTCGAGCTCAGTGGCAACGGCATGCTGGTTTACGACCCCAGCGGCCTGATCGTGCGCTGCAACGCGGCTTTCGAAGCCCTGGTCGAGCGCGTGCCCGAGGTGCTGGATGAGGCCTCGCCCGAACTGCAGGCCCTGCTGGGCTGGCAGGATGGTGCGATGTCGCCCTTGCTGGTGCCCGGCGCGCCGCCGCTGGAGCGCCAGGCGCTGGTGCCGGTGGATGAGGGCCGGCGGCGGCGGCTGAGTGCCCGCCTGGCCTGCCACCCCAATCCGCAGGGCGGGCGTCGCGTGATGGCCGTGGTGCAGGACCGCAGCACCGAGGACGAGCGTGACCTGGCCCAGCTCGAGATGGGCATGCTGATGGACACCGCCAGCATCGGCGTGGCCACCTACGATCCGCTGCGCGGCTGGTTGGCGCCGCGGGCCAGCGCCGGATCCACCGCCGCGGCCAGCAGCCCGGACCGTGTCAAGGCCGCGCCCGCCAAAGCCGGTGGCGCCCTGCTGGGCATCGGCCGTGAGCTGGTCGAGCCGGCCTCGCTGCCCGAGTACGAGCGCCTGCAACGCGCGCTGCGCAACGGTGAACGCACCGAGGTGCGCTACGCGGTGCGGCATCCCGAGCTGGGCGCACGCTGGCTGCTGACCCGGGTCGAGCCGGGCGCGCTGGCCGGCGGCCGCACCACCACGTCGGTGGTGACCCTGGACGTCACCGACCAGGAACGCGCCCAGCGCCGCAACGACGAACTGCTGCGTGAACTGACCATCATCCTGGACAGTTCCACCGCCGGCATCGCCTACCTGCGCGGGCCGGTGCTGGTGCGCTGCAACCAGCGCTTCGAACGCATGCTCGGTTTTCCGGCCGGCGCCGCGGCCGGCGCTTCGCTGGAAGAAATCTTCGGCCGCAGCATGGGTGAGCTGCAGGGCGCACCGAATGCCGAACAGGCCCTGCAGGCGCTGGAAGCCGGTCGGCCCTTCGAGGCCGAATTGCCGTTGGCGCGCGGCGACGGTCCGCCGCAGTGGTATTCGCTGTCGGTGCGCCGCGCCCAGGCCGACGGCCAGCAGACGGAAGCCGTGGCCGTGCTGACCGACATCACGCGGCTCAAGCAGCAGCAGGCTGAACTGCAGCAACTGCTGCGCGACCGCGAATTGATGTTCAGCCTGTCGGAGGTGGGCATCGTCTACCAGCGCGGCGCGCGCATCGAGCGTGCCAACCAGGCGATGGCCGACCTCACGGGATGGGCCAGCACGGAACTGAGCACGCTGGACGCGGCCGAGCTCTACGCCAATGCCCGAGAGTGCGTCGAATTCGAGGCCCTCATCGCCCAGGCCCTGCGCGAGCGCCACCGCTTCAGCGGCGAACGCCGGCTGCGCCGCCGCGACGGCAGCATGGTCTGGGTGCAGGTGGCGGTGCGCCCGGTGCAGGACGATGCCGAGCACGGCGGCAGCCCGGCCGGGGCTGGCGTGATCTGCTCCTTCGTCGACATCGACGAGCGACGCAGCGCCCGCGAAAACCTGGCCCTGCAGGCCGACCGCACGCGGGCCATCCTGAACTCGGTGCTGGTCGGCATCGTCACCGTCTCGGCCGACGGTATCCAGTGGATGAACCGCTCGGCCCGGCGCATGTTCGGCGGCGAGTTGGCCGACTTCGTCGGTGAGTCCTTGAGCATCGTGGCCACGCCAGAGGCCGACCACCCGCTGCGCCGCACCGACTACCTCAGCCGCTTGACCGAAGGCCAGGCCGAAACCTTCGAATGCCGCCTGAAGGCGCGCGACGGCCGGGAATTCTGGGTCGTCGGCAATGCCGTGCTGACGGGCCACGTCGCCGGCGGCGGTGTCGAGCTGACCATCGCCCTGATGGACATCGAGCGGCGCCGCCAGGCCGAGGTCAGCATCGCCCAGGCCCAGGCTTCGCTGCAGCGGGTCATCGAGACCGCGCCGCTGGCCATCGCGCTGTTCGATGCGCACAGCCTGCGCGTGCAGCAACTGAATCACACGGCGGCCAGCTTTTTCGGCCGCCCGCTGGACGCCCTGCTGGGGGCTGCGCTGGACGAGGCCGCCCCGGCGCCGCAGGCGCTGGCCCTGCGGGGCTGGTTGATGCAGACCGCCGAGAGCGGCCTGGCCGGTCAGCACGAATGGCGCGACCACGCCGAAGACCGCGCTGACGACCCGGGCGGGCCGGGCCCGCGGGTCTGGGACTGCCGGATTGCCCCGCTGGACGCGGCCAACGCGCCGGACGCGCAATTGCTGCTGGTGGCCAGCGACGTGACCGAGCAGCGCGCCGCCGAGCGGGCCCGCCTGCAAGCCGCGATTGCCCAGCGCGAGGTGCTGGTGCGCGAGGTGCACCACCGCATCAAGAACAACCTGCAGGGCGTGGCCGGTCTGCTGCAGCAGAGCGTGGCGCGCCACCCGGCCTTGGCCACCGTGCTGTCGGAAGCTGTCAGCCAGGTGCAGGCCATTGCCCAGGTCTACGGCCTGCAAGTCGGTGCCAACGGGCCGCCTGACGTGGCCAGCCTGCTGCGGGCCATCGGCCAGTCGGTTCAGCGCACCTTCGGCCGGACCATCACGGTGACCGTCGAAGGCGAGGTGCCGCACATCCTGCCCGAGGCCGAGTCCATCCCCGTGGCGCTGACCGTGAATGAACTCTTCACCAACGCCATCAAGCACAGCAGCGGCAGCGAGGTGCGCTGTACGCTCAGTGCGCAGGGCGAGGCGGTGCACATCCGCATCGCCAGCCGCGCCACACTGAGCGAGGGCTTCGACCTGAAACAGGTGCGTGCCGGTGTGACCGGGCTCGCCCTGGTGCGCGCGCTGTTGCCGCGACGCAGCGCCACCTTGACGCTGCTGCAAGAGGGCCCGGATGTCGTGGCCGCCATCGAACTGCGGCCGCCCGGTGTGCGCCGGCCCGAGCCGGCGCCGGCCGAGGCCGAGGCCGCGGCGCCCGCGGTGTGATCGGTGACAATCCGCCGATGACTTCACCGGTAGGCAGCCAGGGCAGGATCCTCGTCGTGGATGACGACCGTCTGGTGCTGGCCACCGTCGTGCACGGACTCGCGCAGGCGGGCTACGAGGTCATCGATGCCGACAATGGCGACGACGCCATCTTGCTGGCCCGCGAGCACCGCCCCGACCTGGCCTTGCTCGACATCCGCATGGAAGGC
>Ga0136641_1000066_pt1 | contig 40273 bp, 49 predicted proteins | sample EliLak1302023Y_FD_115312 | JGI IMG/M metagenome (GOLD analysis project Ga0136641, IMG submission 115312) | Freshwater microbial communities from Elizabeth Lake, Yosemite National Park, California, USA - 13020-23Y | ecosystem: Environmental > Aquatic > Freshwater > Lake ...
AATATCACGCCTCTTTAAATACGCGTCTATTGTCTGTGGTGGCTCATCCAGAAGGTTCTTGTACACCTTGAAGAGCCAACACAATCAGGTAGACTATAAACACCGCGAAGACAGGCTTGAACTGGATGGGTTGCTTTCGCAAGAACCAGACGGGAAGCGCGTTCAGAAAGAGACCTACTTGGGGCGTGGACAAGAAGATGAAAGTTCCATAGTATTACCAAATATTATCTACAATCCCCCAATCCACGCACTGTCCGGCATTCATGTACACATCTCGCTTGAGAATGTCCTCGAGTTTCTCCTTCGGGATGAACGTTTCGTATGTATAAATCTCGCGGAAGCGATCCATAAACTGTTGGAGGTTTGCAAGCTGATCCTTGAAATCCTCAAACTTACCCCACGTCCCATCCATGTTGAGTTGATGAATCATGATGTACGAGTTCCGTGTCATGTGACGAGAATACCCGCCGAGCAGGATGAATGTGGCTGCAGACGCACAGACGCCATCGGCAATTGTACGAATCTTGACGCTCCGCATTCTCTTGATACAGTCCATCGCACTGAGGCCCGCGTGAATATCACCCCCGTCACTCCGGATGAAGATACGAATCTCAGGTCGTTTGTGGATGCCGAGGTCGAGGTACTTGTGGAGAAGCTCCTTCTCCAACTTCTTGAGCTTCATGTTGAGCTCGAGAACCGTCTCTTCGCACACCTCGCAGTGAAAATAAATGTCATTCCCCTGAACCTTGACAAACGAATTGTCCTCGCACATGCACTGCTGCTGCTGCTCGTTCATTTTCAATTTAGGATTTGAATTCTTTAAATTACCGCCAGTCCGAAGGACTGTTCTTAGCGAAGCTGCTTCGCTGGTCAGAGAACCTTCGGTTCTCAAATTCTTTAGCTGTCCTCCTTTCTTCCCAAAAAGTAAGAATCGAGTTCTACTTGCATGCGTACTCCGTTTTTGACCAACTGAATGATACCATCCTTGGATAGACCAAGGTCTGACAATGGGTCAAACTGGTTCCGGGTGAGAATGTCCCATCGCTCCTTGTACTTGCGATCCTCGAGGCGCCCATGCCATTCGTGCAGGATCGTCCCGTCGATGTTCCCGAGGCGCAATCCTTTGCATTTCTTCTGGAATTCAAACAGCATCTTTGTGTAGTTGGTGTGTACATTTCCCGGACACGACGTTTCGACTTTTCCGATCCACGCAAGCGCCATGTGTCGATCAGCAGACCCTAGAATGGCCCAATCGAGGAGGCACCCCATCTTGCCCCACGCGGTGCGCGTACACGCCCACGCATACCCTGGATGCCAAAAGCCGTACTTGTCAGACGCCGTGTATGGTGTCCCGCTACGCGAGTGCATGTACCCGAAGGATTTGTCCGTCTTCATGGCTTCTCCCCGGGGCCCCATATTGACTGCAGTCTGAAAGAGCTGAACAATGTCGTAGTACTCCAGAGTCTCTTTGGTATCTTGAACCCAATTTTGATTTAAAAATAAAATGTCAGCATCGATCCAGGCAAGGTACTTCCAGTCTTTGGGGAGGTGAGTAGATGCCATGTTGATGATGCTCTCCTTGAGCCACACTTGACACTTTGTGCTCGTCTTGATGTGTTTCCACACTGGCAGTTTGGGAAGTGGTGCCGACCCCAAGACTTCGGACACGACAAATCTGACACCCTTGAGGTCCTTGTTTCGCTCGACAAAATCCATAAAGAGACGACGGCGACTCTTGAATCCACAAAAGTTGAAATACGGAAGGATCACATACAGGGGTTCTTCATCTCCTGAGAAGCACCCCATCTACTAGTGCTGACACAAAAGAAATCAAGGCCCTTGAAGCTGATACTTGACTGCGCCAACTAGCTTGGCGACTCCGAATATGTTGCCAGTTGCAGTATCCGCCGTCCATCTAAGACCCCTGCACGTAGGGGACCCATACGCAAACATAGAACTGAAAAACCCACCACATTGTCTGTAATACAGATACTCTGAAACCCACCTGACGACATGAGACCCTACTAGAATAATAGCAGCCTTTAAGTAAAGTCGCATCAATAGTTACACAAGGTTTCTAGTTTTTAATTGTGTAAAGAGCCAGAATCTCCTTGATCACTTCGTTCCGTACAATGTCATCGTCGGAAAAGTTCATGTGAAGGATGGACTTAGAGTCTGCATACAAGCGTGAAACCAAATCGGCAAGGCCATTCTTCTCAAACCCACGGTCGTGTTGATTGACGTCACCTGCAATCACCATCTTGGATCCGTCACCGATACGGGTCAGGAGCATCTTCATTTGGGACGGCGTCGAGTTTTGCATCTCGTCCCCAATGATCCAGGCATTGTCAAACGTACGACCACGCATGTATGCCAACGGACAAATCTCAATCTTGCGGTCCTCGATATGAGCCTTCACCTGTTTGGGAGACATGTACCGGTGGAGTGCGTCAAACATAGGACGAGTCCAGGGCTCCATCTTCTTCTCGAGCGAACCGGGTAGAAACCCGTGCTGCTCATCAACACTGACAGCCGGACGGGTCAAAATGAGACGCTCCACCTGGCGAGTCGCAAGTGCCTTGGATCCGGCATGGCATGCCAACAGAGTCTTGCCAGTACCCGCGGGACCGGTGCTCACGACAATTGGTGCGGACGAACAGAGCAGCTCGATGTACTTGCGCTGAGCGAGGTTACGTGGGTTGAACATCGCCTTTCAATACTAAGCCTGGGAATCTTTATATCGTGGCGCACAGCTTGCACGCATCGACACGCGAGTTTCGAGCGGAAGACTAAATTAAGAAAACGCCTTTGTAGAACCGGTCTCTTTGCGACGCTCACGTTTGGCGTCTGCGCTAGCCTTGTTGGCTGCCGCCAGCGCAGGGTTGGCCTTCGCCTTGTTCTCCTGTTTGATCTTTTTCTTCTCGGAATCCGTGAGTTTGTCGGGGATTTTCTTGATGTCAACCATTACACTTGAAGTATAAATTAATTACCCAGAGATAAGCGCGTCCCTTCTTAGTCGACACGCCGCTTCTTTGTAGTACCATTGCTAATATCGTCGTGACAGTCCTTGTGTAGGACTTCCAAGTTGTCGAGGGTCGTCGATCCTCCGCCAAAGAACGTCGTCTTGTGGTGTCCATCGTACTTTTGGCCAAAGACAATCGCTTCGTTGCACCAGGTGCATTTCCCACCTTGTTCATCGAGTTTCTTCCTCTTTTGGGTTGGTGTAAAAAACCGGGCTTCATCCCTTGGCATTACAATGTCTTGAATGTCGCGATTGATCATCTCCAAGATACGTCGTTGATACTTGACGTTTGGCTGCTGGCATCCCAGGTACTTCATGTGATCATCGGTTGATTTCTTGAGCATCAGTGATGCGTATTCGATGATGGGCTCCGAGCAGTGATTAAACTTTGAAGGGGTGTTGCACCAAAAAGCAATGCGACCAATCACCATACGCCGGACAATCTTGTTCGTCGTACTATTAAAGAGGTTGTTCTTCTCGAGCGCCTTGTACACGAAATTGAGATGATTGAGACGCTTCTCCAGATCCGTCTTTTTGGCCGAAAATACAGAATCCACCTTGCTCGTCTCGCCAAAAGTTTCCTTGCGCCACTTTTTGTAAATATCATCCTGTGAGATGAAGTCTGGAGGATATGACGACTCGCTCAAGGAAAGCATGCGCATGATCTCAGTCTCCATCTCACCCCGTGTCGACTCTTTGTGTGGGTAAATGATCGTTCCAAACCACGCCGGTGCTTTGAAGCTGAGAAACTCGTACAGTGTACGGTAAATCTGTATGTAACTCTCGTACTCGTTGATGCGGTTTCCAGAGTTGTTGAGGCGAATCCAGAGTGATGTGAGTCTGTCGGGGTCCTCTGCAATCTCAGGTGGAATGATGTTCAGGATAAACTCGTAATTGTCGAAAATCAGTTGCTGCTCTTCCGTCAAGTCTTTGTAGTACTTTCCGTTCATGTCACAGAGGGGGCTCTGGTCCCATACAAGCTCACGACTTCTCACCTTTTTGACTGGAAACTTGTTTTGAATAAAGTCGATCGCCGTCTCGAGTTTGTGCGCCCCGTCAAACACCTCGTCGCACTTTTTCGACCCCGGTGGGTCCTGAATGATGTACACGGTACACTGAAACCCAGTCATAATAGAATCAAGCATCGCCATACGCTGTGCATCCGTCCACGAGTTGTTACGTTGACGTGATCCGCGAATCACAAGGAGACGCGCCCCCTTTTTGCACTGCGAAGGTTCCGTGCGAATAATAGAATCGCTCACCTTCAACAAGCCCATACATATATGGGCTTCGATTCTTTTATCAGCAAATAGTAGTAGCATGTTAACCTTCAGGTCGAACCAACCATCGCGCTACGTGGTTTCTCCTGCGGGAAACCGAATGGTTGCAACACCCCCCATGCGTAACATCCCAGCCAACCTCAAAAATCTCAACAAGCGCTTACTGGCAAATAAAAACGCATGGACGGCAAACACATCATATATGCTCAACAACATCCGTCAGAACGGGTGGAATGCAGGAGTAAAACGAGACGACATCATCAAGTTTATCATGTATGCGTATTACGGTGCATTTCATTTGATAAAATTCGATTTTGACACTGAGAATAACACGGCGAGACGACAGCTTCACAATTTTCATCATCTTTATTCAACGATATCTACACGCGATCCTCGGAACCGGACTATGATTCCGCCCGCCGTCTTGTGGCGCCGTCTTCAAAACCTCACGAAAAAGTCATTGGTGACCCTTGCTAAAATTGTGGAATGGTGAGGGGGTCATCCAGATATTCCACCTTTACCATCGTGTCTCTTCCCGGTAAAAACACACTCGCTTTTTCGAGCGTGCTAAACGTCCCGACGTGGCGCGGTTCGTCCTCCTCAATGTCAAAGAGTTGAAAAACTTGTCGTCGTGGCGCCCACGCCGCGATTCGATCGAGGATGATATCCATTACATTACATTCTAATTTCTTCTTTATTTCTGAAACACGGGCAAGGCGGTGCCACTTGGATCATTGGTTGAGAACCACTTGGGCATCCACTTATAAGGCACGAGGTGGTCCATGTCCGACCCGAAAAGATCACGGAAAATCGACTGATACTTGTTTTCCCCGTACTTGCGGAGAGCGTCGGCCCACGAATATCCAACTGCGTCACTCATTCCGTTTTTCTGGCGCCAGGCAATTTCGCGAGGCAGCATGTCCTCAAACGCCTTGCGCAAGAGAAACTTTTCATATCCCTCACGAGGGCGCTTAAGCTCTGTGGAGAATCCGTCCATCACGTAATCAATCACATCTCGGTCGAAGAATGGTACGCGAACCTCGAGACCGTGTGCAGCAGTCGTCCGATCTGCACGAAGAACATCAAACATGTGGACGTCGCGCACAAGTCGATTCGTCTCGAGCCTGAACTTGTCCGTCGTCGGGGCTCCGTGAAAGTAAAGGTATCCACCAAACAGCTCGTCTGACCCCTCTCCACTCAGAACGACGCGAATATCAGTATTCTCCTTGATGTATTTGCTCAAGAGATACATTGGCACAGAGGCGCGAACCGTCGTCGTGTCATATGACTCGAGGTGCCAGATGACATCCTTGAGAGCGGCGAGACCCTCCTCGATGGTGAACAACACTTCAGTGTGATCCGATTGGAGAAACTTTGCCATCTCACGAGCTGCGAGAAGATCTGGCGCCCCCTCAAGTCCAACTGCAAATGTTCGGATCTTCGCACCCCCCAGACACTTTTTTCCAAGTGCTGCAATGATGCTCGAATCGAGACCTCCGCTCAGAAAGAACCCGATAGGCCGTCCGGAAGTGTGTACCCGTCGATCAACTGCATCGTAAAGTAGGTATTTGATCTGTTCCTGGATAAACTCCTCATCCGTGTCATCACGGGGACATGTCCAGTAGTTTGGAGACCAGCACACAAACGAGTCGAACCGCGAGTCATAAATGTGTCCCGGTGGGAAAACCTCGATGCGTTTCTGCAAATGCATTAGAGCCTTGGCCTCCGAGGCGAATGCAATACCCTTGGCATGTCGGCACCAGAAGAGAGGCCGAACACCAACGGAATCACGCGCGGCCCACCAGTTAATCCCGTCAGTGTACACAAATGCGAAATCACCGCTCATGAGCTCGCATGCGCGAATGAGACCATGCTTCTCAATTGTAGGAAGGATAACCTCGCAATCAGACTTGGATGGGTCCCCCCCAAGTTCAATGTAATTGTAAATTTCGGCATTTGCCCCAAGATACCACTTGTCATTGTAGTTTATTGGCTGGTTTCCTTGCTCACCTCCATTAATCACGAGACGCCAAAAGGAGATTCCACCCATCTCAGAAAATTGATCTGGCCCCCTGTGCGTGAGGACATTTTTTGGAGGTTTGATTCCACCTGTGCACGCGTAGATACCGCACATTGAATAACATGATAAGAAGTACTTTAATTGAAAAATCTACGAATCTCATTTGCCGTCTTGCCCTTCAGACTATCCGCAACAATTCTTGCCGCGTAGTCGAGAAGTTCGTCGTAGTTTAAGTAGTCGCACGCAATCATCAACTTGATCATGTCGTCGTGATGTTCTAGGTATCCAGACGTGCTGAAAAACACGATTCGCTTCAACACGTCTGAATTTATATTCGGAAGTGGAATGACTCCCTCATCCTCACAGACTTCAGTGACCATGGTCACCATCCTACAATCCTTTTTCAATTTAGAATTAAAATTGAAAACTATACCATCATTCGTGAGGACAGTCGTCATCTTAGTTGTACCGACACTGAAATCTTTAACAGCAACATGTTTTTGATGGCGGGAGAACATCACCCGTCTCTGGATGGACAATTTCGTCACAACTGGCACATAGTAAGGATTAATAAGCTGGATATTTTGGACGATTCCTGAGGGCGTTCATTTCAGTCTTTGGGCCGTATGCAGTCTTACTTGCGTGAAGGTTATGATATATTTTACCCAAAAGTTCTGTTCTTGCCATGTTCATGTTTCGGGGCAGAAACCGCCTCGTGACAAGGAACGCGCTAAGCATTGCGGTATTTTTTTTCTTTTTTATAGCCATACGACTAATTCTCTGTATTTTACGAGCCGCCACGACTTTACGTGCAACACTGTTCAACTGATTATTGACGTTATTAAGACGATTGTATGCCTTGGTTATGTGCTTACGCATGTGCGGGTGATTTTGAAAATAGTTACGAGCTTCCTGATTCGTTTGTAGATTTACATTATGTGGTTCATATAATCCATATATCAGATTTACAGAGGGTGCATTTTTATATATGACAACATTCCCTCCACGTTGGGAGATTTTGCCAGCTCTCAATAAGACATTGTGTACAACCCTCCATTTTCTTACAGTCTTTTCAAGATTAGCCACCATGTTGTACTATAGACTGATTTTTTTTAAACACACCCGTATGAAGTGTCAATTGAACAAACTTAAAACCTCTGGTCCTTGATGTCCACCCAAGTTTACCGTTGTACCGGATTGAGACTTTAATCAGGTCTTCTGATTTACCTATTACTCTGAGATTATTTTGACCATCTCCCATATGCTTCCAACCTGTGGGCACCAGAGACGCTGCTCCTTCTCACCCTCGTTGAAATAGACCGGGTGCCAATTCGGTAGCCAACGCGCCGTTCCAAGATTCTTGAGTGAGTCGTCTACGTAGATGTGACGCTGATCTGTAGGAAACCCCGTGTAAAAATTCGACTCGGGCTTGAGATACGTCTTGGATGCGTCCGGCCCTGCGCACTTGATGTACAACTCGTCACTGATTGCGAGCGCAACTGGGTTGGCCCACTCAATGGGTGAATTTGTAAAGAGGGTCACGGTCCAGCCACTGCGTGTCATATCGTGAATCTGTTTCGCCTCCTCCTGAAAAACATCAGAGGAGATAACCTCCGCGAGGTGTTCCAGAAGACGCTTGTCGTACACCTTCTGATTGAAATCACTCGTGTCAATTTTGAATAGGGTGTGAAGACCCCGTGCCGTGTGTCCGTGTGCCAAGTACAGGTGCTTGTTGGTCAGAGAGGGATCCTTGCAATCGGGCAGCTTGGCCCGAACATATTCAACACAATTCTGCTTGAGGTGATGCATGAGGAGCTTGTCGCGCACGATAACCCCATCAATGTCAAGCAGAAGTGACTTGATTGCCATCTTACAGAATAAAATATTCACCTTTTTATCTAATCCAACAGAAATCCAGCACCGAGGCCAAGCCCAAATCCAGTCTTTACGAGTTAAAGAAATAAGTTTATGATATGGTACAATGGCCCTCAATGTCAGCAAGCTGGTTCCTCATGCAATTCTGCCTGCGCGCGCCACGGACGGCGCCGCTGGTTATGATTTGTACTCCGCTGACAGCTATGTTATTCTGCCAGGCCACCGGGTGGTCGTTTCGACCGGAATCGCTATGCAGCTCCCACCCGGAACCTACGGTCGCATTGCACCTCGCTCTGGACTGGCCGTGAAGCACGGTCTGAACATTCTGGCGGGTGTAGTGGACCCCGACTATACCGGTGAGGTCAAGGTGGTCCTGCACAACACCGACGAGCGCCAGCCATTCATCATCCGCCCGGGTTACCGGATCGCGCAGCTCATCCTCGAGAACTTTACGATTGTCCATGTGAACGAGGTTCCGACCGAGTGTACGGAGATTAACACTGGTCGCGGGGGCGCGGGGTTTGGATCTACTGGGATCTGAAGTATTTGCGACAAGTCAAAATTTTAAACCACGTGTCATTTCTGGAGATATAGATGAGACGACGACATGTGGGTCAAGAGGGGCGCGACTTGTGGATCTCAGGCCTGTGCTTCTGCCCAGAACAAGTTGACAATTGACTGTGACACATTAGTTATATCTGCATTCTGCACGTAGATTGCGATTGTGTCTGGGCCATCCGGGTAGAAGTTGGGTCCACCGATGACGCCACCTGTCAGCTCCTTGAGCGATGACAAATCAATGACGTTCGTTGCACCACCTGCTGAAATGGTTGACAAGATGCGTTCACCACCGATGAATGTTCCCGAGTACGTAAAATTGTTACTGACTTGACAGAAACTGGGCTGACCTCCATTTTGTATCGAATTCACAGCCTGCCACACAACATTCGTAAATCCAGAAGGATTGAGAACACCCGTCACATTGATCGTCTTGTTTGCAGTCACCTCCAGTTTTTGAAGGAGCAACTGCGCGCGATTCAGAAGCTCACGCTCACCGATGTTTCCGATGATACCGTTGCTGACTGACGGCGCGAGGCGAACCAAGAAGAGAGGAACAGGTGATTGCGTGGGTGTAATAGCCACATTGTAAATGTTCGAGTAATTGAAGTAGTACCCACGATCCTGATCAAATAAGCCGTCCATGAGGAAAGCCGACCCCCAATGCGTCAAACTGGGTGTACATGTGATGCTCGTAAGCAAAACTGTTGAGTTGGTAGCATGGCTCGTTGCTGAACCTGCTGTAAACTTGCGCGACTGATCGTTAACCACGTAACTGAACGGAACAGAACGGACTATACCATTCAGTGCGAATGACCCTTTCGACGTGTACGACATGAGCTCCGAATCGATCAGAACAGTACCCGATGGTGGCCAGTAAGTCGTGTCGTCGTTAAGAAGAATGTTTGAAGTGGAGGCGGTGATTTGGCCGTTGAGTGTCGAGACTGCAGCTGACATCTCGTTAATGAGTTCGTAACGGACGGGCAAGTTACCCGTGCGCATATATGCCTCGTCATTCACGTTGTTGTTACGGAAACGGTGAGCATACACCCAGTTGCCATCGGAACCGCGCATCATGAAATCGACAAAACCTGCTCCGTACCATGTGTACTGGAGGCCAATCATTTGCATCTTTGTAATGTCCACCTTGTAGCCAGAGGCACCGAGGCCGTCGAGGGTATCTCTATTGAAATTTGCCTGATTAATACGTGTTTCAATCACGCGCGCCGCCTTGACTGGTGTAGTCGGAGGTGGAATCCCACGATAGGGTGGGTTGAAATTCAGGACACCCTGCGACAAGATGGCAGTCACTGTGTGAGTCATGCCACGCATGACAAATTTCTCACCCACCTTGAGCTGATCCTGAAAACGAGTCGTCGGAAGTTGGAAACTCAGGGTGCCTATTGCTGGCGTCTTATTTCCGAAGGGAATTGAAATCGACATTGGTGCAAACCCAATTGTAATCTGTGTCACTGAATCGACTGAAATGATGTAGGCGGTATCGATATAACCAGCGTAAAATCCTGAGATGACGTGCATGTTCTTGTAGAGGCCTGCAGTGGATGTCAGTGTCACCTGAGCACTCACGTCACCGACGTTGACAGTCGTTGGGAAGGTGATGCCCTGTGTACCAATGGTAACTGGCGAAATAGTCGAATCTGAGTATGTATTACCAACCAGTGTTTGACCATTTTGTGACGTGATGACAGTGCCTGCAAGTTGGAAGGTGCTGGAACGCTTCACGACCCACAGATTTTGACCGTCCCATTCCCAAAAGAGACCGTTCTGATCGTCAAAGCACCCTGCACGTGCACTCGAACCGTGCCATCCGGAAATGATGAAGCGGGGCTGGTTGAGAAATGCAGGTACAGTCGCACCAAGCGTTGTAGTTGACACCACGTTCAGAGACTTGGAGTCGTTAACATTTGTAACGGAGTACGTTCCGTTGAAGCCAGTGTCTTTCACGCCGCGAAGCTGGACCGTCGCACCAATCTGTGCACCGTGATACACATCCGTCTGGACTACGATGTTACTCCCAATGGCGGTGGAATCTGCGACAACGCGTGAAATGTCGTTATTGGGGCAGAAAATGGTACCAGACGACCACAGAAGACCTTTACCAGACTGGTATCGGAACACCTTCTTTGACTGACGACACACCATCGCAGCGTGAGTCGGCACGAGCGGCGTCAGAAGCACACCACCATCGAATGGACGATGAGTCACGGTTGAGTATGGCTGGACAAAGATGGATCCTCCCGTTGGGGCGGTACCACCAGCGGCTGCAATCAACGAACTGAAGACGAATGAATTTGATGCTGGGACAGACTCGATGAAGAAATTACCATTGAGACCTACAACTCCAGAACCAGCCCAGTTGTTTGCTGTCAGGGGCGTGCCTGGAATCATGCCGTGTGCATTCGAGGTGAACACCTGGACCAGGTTGGAGTTTTGGGTGATCGAGGTGACTGAGATTTTACAATTTCCTGTGTTGAACACATTTCCTCGACGAATTGCGGTGGAGGGGGTAAACATTGAACTTGCCGAGACGGTTCCCTTGGAAAAGTACGTGAACGTGCTTGCAGGGAGAGAGGTGAACACCCCCGGTGTTGTGGTATTTGCCGTCACGAGGAAATACCCTTCGGCACGGTCAGCCGTACGCTGAAAGTTGGTAAGACCGTTTATAGTGACTACCGAACCGACTGGAGGCAGGGCTGAACTGGTTACTACAAAAATGTTCGACACTGCATAACCATCCGAAGTCACGTCAGTGATTACGAGGTCGGTACCAGGAGTCTCGTAAAAACTAGGTGTCTTGCGAATCTCCTGGTGGGTCTGCCACTTGGTTGCCTGAGTACCATATTCGAAATCAGCGTCAATGAGAGACTGCCCGAGAGACACGCGCTGCCGCTCAATAGCATCCGTGCCAAAATCATAGGGACGGGTCTGTTGTACGGGTGAATTCTTTGACTGCGTACTGAACGTTCCATCGATCGTACGACTCATTATTACTTATGTTGGAGAAATTAAGTGTCCGACTCAACCTCAAGGGTGAATGACCAATCGATACCGTTATTGTCCAGGGGAGTGCCGAAGCGATCCCGGACCTGAATGTTCAGACGATCAATCTTGTAATTTGGATCAAAAATCTCGATCGACTGCTTGAATCGGTTGTCAGAGAACCAATTCTCAACACCACCCTTCTGGACGGTGATTGGGATCTTGTAGGTGGCGGCAAATGGCTCCATGCACGAGTTTCTCAAATTTTCAATATAAATACAGACGTAATTGTCAAAGTCTATACTGTACGACTTGTTTGCGGTGATATTCACGCCGAGCTGATCCGTTGTAAATCCCATAAAGTACCCAAGGGTGCCCGGTGTCCCCACAATGCTCGATACTCCGACGACTGACGTGTACTGAATTTTGTTCGTCAGACTGTTCAAGAAAAAGGACCCAATTGCGGGAGTGACTGTATTGTTCAGAGTGTTGAGAAATGTCGTTGTTGAGTAATTACCGGGGCTGAACGTGTATGACGTTGGCGTCCCCGCGATGTTGATTGTCAGAGTGTTGTACGGGTTTCTGATGTTATAAAACCCAATTGGCATCTCGACAGACTTGAGTGCGACGCGACGAACCTTGCGATGCGTCTGACCGAGAATCACAGCACAGTCGAAGGAATTGATTCCAGCGTTCTTTATGACAGTGTTTGCCATGGTCGACGACGTATCAACGTGAATGAACCAAACCTTGCTCATTTACTGTACTTTAAGATATTAATCTCTGAAATGGTACGGAGATGCAGAGTCAGGCTGTAGCCTGGGAAGGGGGTGACGTTGAGGACCGTTACATTGTGCGAATTTATGGCCGATGTGAAGATGGGCGGTCAATCTGTGTGTCGACTCCCTTTGAACCCTATTTTTTCATCAAAATTAGAGCAAGCCACAAGTTTGCCGTACTGAAAAGTGCTCTGAGTCGGCACTTTTATGATCTCACTGAGATTCAGGAGATTCTGGCAAAGGACCTCTGGGGATTTCGAAATGGTCTTCGAGAGCGATTTGTTAAGTTGACCTTTAAGACGATCAAATCGATGCGAATCTGTGCTGCGATGATTGACCGGATGCAAGAGCGGGACGACCGGTGGGAGGATCTCAAGGCGTTTGGTCAGTTTAAGATTTACGAGTCGAACATGGACCCTGTGCTGCGTTTCATGCACGTGACTCATATTCGGTCGACTGGGTGGTTTGAGGTGGCGGGTGGAACCCCCGACTACTCCACTTCGTGCAGCCTAAATATCTGGGTTGATGATTACAAAAACATCACCCCAATCGACCGAGATGACGTGGCTCCACTCCGGGTCATGTCCTTTGACATTGAGTGCTACTCGTCGACGGGTGAGTTTCCAAACCCCAACACTCCACGGGACGTGGTGTTTCAGATTGGCATGACTATTCGCACGTTTGGCTCGGACGAACCCATGGTGCGCAAGTGCCTCTGTCTCAAACAGACTGACGCCGCCGACTGTGAGAGTTTCGAGACGGAGCGAGCACTGCTTGAGCGGTTTGAAAAGTACCTCACAGAAGTTGATCCAGACATTGTGACTGGCTGGAACATCTTTGGCTTTGACTTGGAGTATCTTCAGGTTCGTTCTGTTTTATGTGGCATTGCGCCAACCTGGGGTCGATTCAAGGATTCGCCGATCGAGCTGGTCACGAAGAATCTTTCGTCGAGCGCACTCGGTAACAACATACTCAAATTGGTGCCTATGCGTGGCCGGTACGTGTTTGACCTTTTCCAAGATGTCAAGCGTGAGCACAAACTAGAGAGCTACTCGCTGAACAACGTCTCGAAGCACTTTCTGAAGGATCAGAAGAATGACATGCCCGTCAAGGAGATTTTTAGTCGTTTCGCTGAAGGTGATCCGAAGCGCCTCGGTGAGGTGGCAGAGTACTGTATTCAGGATACGGTCTTACCCCACAAACTGCTCGACAAGTTGTGTCAGCTTCAAAATCAGATTGAGATGGCCAAGGCGTGTTGGGTGCCTCTGTCCTTTCTGAGCGAGCGTGGACAGCAGATCAAGGTGTTTAGTCAGATGGCGTACAAAGCTCGGCAGCTTGGATTTATCATTCCAGTTTTCAAAAAGCCGCTCGTATCTGGACCGGATGATGGGTATCAAGGTGCGACTGTGCTCGATGCTCAAACTGGCGCGTACTACGGCCCAGTCACGGCGCTCGATTTCGCGAGTCTGTACCCGAGCATCATGTGCGCACACAATCTGTGCTACTCGTCAATGGTCATGGACCCGCAATTTGACAATTTGGAGGGGGTTGAATACGAGCAATTTGGACAGTTTCGATTTGCACAGAATGTGCCAAGTCTTCTGCCGGTCATTCTGACTGATCTCAAGGCGTTTCGCAAAAAGGCGAAGAAGCTCATGGCGGCTGCGGAAGGGACGCCGATGGAGGCGGTGTACAACGGTCAGCAGCTCGCGTACAAAATTTCGATGAATTCAATCTATGGGTTTACTGGCGCGTCCAAGGGTATGCTTCCTCTGGTGGCGATTGCGAGCACAGTCACTATGCGCGGTCGCCAAATGATTGAGGAGACGAAGAATTACGTCGAGGCTAACTTCCCGGGCGCTCACGTAAGGTACGGCGACACTGACTCTGTGATGGTTGAGTTTGATGTACAGGGGCGTAAAGGTCAAGAAGCGATCGACTACTCGTGGCAACAGGGTGAGTTGGCTGCCGAGCAGTGCACGAAGCTCTTCAAGGCGCCAAACGACCTGGAACTGGAAAAGGTGTATTGTCCGTACTTTCTGTACTCGAAAAAGCGCTACGCTGCCAAGATGTACGAGAAGGGGCGTGACGGTGCCGTCGTCTTCAAGAAGATTGACATCAAGGGGCTCCAGGTGGTTCGGCGCGATAGTTGTCCGTACGTGCGTGAAACTCTCAAGAAGCTCTTGGAAATGATTCTGGAGAGTGACGATCCACGTCCACCGGTGGAGTTTGCAAAGCAAGCGACCAAGCTTCTTACGAGTGGTGTGGTGCCAATTGAGAAGCTTCTCATGAGTAAACAGTTGGCGGCAAACTACAAGGTGAAGATGCCTCATGTGGAGGTTCGGGACAAGATTCGCAAGCGTGCACCAGGGTCAGAGCCTCAGCAGGGGGATCGCGTCGCATTTGTCATTGTCGAGGGTCCCAAGAATGCCAAAATGTTTGAAAAGGCGGAGGATCCGGAGTGGGTTGCGGATAAGAAGATTAAGATTGACTACCAGTACTATTTCACGAATCAGCTCAAGAAGCCGGTGTGTGACCTGTTGGAACCGCTTCTGGGCCGGGACACGGAGAAGCTCATTTTCCAGCCCAAGGTTCGGACCATCACACAGTTTTTTACACCTAAATAGCTTTAGAGAAGTCGCCACTTAAGTAAAAAATGGAACGTCAGATTACAGAACTTATTGAAGAGGAGGTGAATCGCAGGGTTGCTCTTCGCGTCAGCAAATCGCTCGAAGTCATTTCGAGGTTGTACGACATTCCTCTTGTGCGCCTTGTGCAAGACACTGCAGATGTCGAAGTGCGGTTTTGTCAAGGGGTACTCAAGACTAAGAAGCGATGCCTCAAGGAGCCGCAGCACAATGGCTACTGTCTCTTTCATCAGAAGCAAGTTCCTGTTGCAAAGGCGCACACGGTTCCAAATCCAGCTCCTCAACAAGTCACATGGGGTTGTGCGCCCGTAAGTCGCTTAAACATTTAGCAACTTAATAGTACAATGACCAAGTCAAGCTTACTTCTCGAGAGTCTCACCCGTTTTTTCAGCATTCAGCAAAACGCCGAACAGCTACATGATGTTCTCTCGCACAGAAAGGGTATATCCCTTCGCAACTTGGAATGGTTTGTAACGAACTATTCCAAGACACGTCACGTGACGTACACGGGGCCAAATGGAAAGATTTTCACAGTCCATGTGGCTTACAAGTCGTCACTTGACGGATACTCGAAGAAGCTTTTCGATCCATTTTGTCGGACCGAACGCATCGAGTTCCAGGGGCTCACCACTACGGTGGCTCAGCTTAATTTTATTCGGTGGTGCATCACGAATGGCATCATCGAGTATCTTATCAATAACAAGACGGATCTACATGAACGGAAGACGGGCGAACCCATTCTCGAACTCGAGGATAGTGTACCCGTAGTAGAACAAGTATAGACTGTACCCCTGGCTAACCTGCGTGGCGTATTGCTGGACAAAAACGAGCTTGAGCGTCGTTGTTTGCGAATCCAATTTAGAAAAATTGATGTACCCCCCCGCATTGTACTCTTTCGGATTGAGCCCGAAGGAATACATGTAGATGTTCTTCGCTGGCACAGACAAGTTGTGCTCGGAGGGCTGTTTGAATGCGTAATAGAGGGACCCCTGAAATGTACTTGTAATGTCCATATTGTTGAGCACAATCTTTGCCGTGTCAATCGGGTCCACAAAATATGAAGTCCCAGATGTGAATGGCAGTGTCACTGCAGTCTGAATGTACTTGGTCGTAAATCCGTACTCATACCGCACGTCAGTGTACAGGCTCGATGTCACCGTCTCGTATTTTTTGTTTCGAATGAACCAAATGAGCATCTGTACAGGGAAGCTGGCCGTGAGCTGTAGCTGCGTGGTGGCGCTGCTGAACGCCTGGACCCCCTCCTTCTTGAGTCGATTCACCACGTAACGGAGTTTATTCGTCTTGTAGTACAACTTCTCCTCCTCAGACAGCTTAATCTCCTCGAGAATGAGTGCAGGGTTGATAATCTCTTTGTAGGTGGTGGCTGGTTTTGCAGCGGATGGATTCCAATCGTTTGAAATCCATGGCCACGAATTGAATTTAATTTGAATGTAAATTCGTTGATTGTACAGGGCGCACAGTGGAAAGTATGGTCTTCGGAGGCGTTCACGTCCCTTTGTCAAGTGGGAGTGCCGGCGACAGAAAAAGTACTCCAAGGGGACACACACCGTGACATTACTCGTCGTAGGACTCAGTGAGGTTGTAGACCCACCATTCACGGCTGAAAACATCGCCGTCTGCTCATCGGAATCGAGGAACACCTGGTCCTTGATGAAGAACCAGTCGTCGTAGACCGTCTCAACGACCGTGTCATTGATCAAGAAATCACACTGTGCAATGAGCGCTCGCCCCACCTGATTGACGTAGATGTTTGAAGAATTGGTCAGGATTGGGAGCTGGCACGTAAAGTACATGTTGCACAAAAGGTCCCCGAGCTCTTTTGGTTTGAGTTCGACTGTGATTGTCTCACCAAGGAATGTGTTTCCTTGAATAGGAATGTATCGCTGATAAGCTACGAAATTTGTGTGCTGAGGGTAGTCGGTGTTCCACATAGTGTCATCTTTTCCAGTCGTGTATTTCTCTTGAGGGCCAATCGCGTACAAGGAATAGGTTGTACCGGCGTTATATCCCTCCTTTTCGAGATCTTTGTACGTGTCTTGGAAAATTGGCTGATGCCCCTTGACATCTTCACCGAGATTACGAAGAGGAGCTCCCCCGGTTGTTTTGATGTTGGAATTAATGATGACCGACAGATTCGAAGAGTAGTCAGACGTGTACATCACATTTGCACCAATCACACGAGCTTCTTCTGGTGGTTGTTGAACTGTCACGGTTCCAGCGACGGGTTCCGTCGTGTTATCCTCAATCTGGTCGCTCGTCAATGTCACATATGAATCATATGTGTAAGTGTCCTTGATTATGCCAGGTGTCGTCACGAAGTTGTTTGTGAATACGTTACTACTCTTGAGCCCTGTGAGTCCCGTGACTGTCCACCGAGGTCCAAACATAGGGGGGGCAGTTCCTCGGATGTAGTACACGAGGCGCCCCTGTGTCACGTAATAAAACCCACTAAGAATGCCAGTGATGGAGTTTGTGACGAGAGATCCGGCATCTGGCGGGTACAACACGGCACCAATCACCCCCTGATAATTCTGTATGTTCTGCTCCGTGTCAGTTTGACACTCGAATGACCACAAGTACGATTCTGACGACGTAACTCCCGCCTCGTTCTTGACTTTCGTAACGATGATGTTTCCTACGAGGTTTGTCACACCCACCGCTCTCCACCCAGAGCCCAACGGGACCAATTTACCCCCGGGAAGCATCGGCCAGCTTGTCATGACGTAAAAAGTAATCACATTCTGTGACGTGGCAGTATAGAAACCACTCAATTGAACCGGTTGTAGAACAATTGGAGCCTCCACTGGTCCTGATGGTGGCGGAATGAATGCAGGGATGACTGTGCCAAGAACACGTGCCTGAATCTTACGTTCAAGATTGAGCGTTTTTTGAAAGACGAACGAAAGTTCTTTGAGTGCTTGAATTCGTGTTACAGGTTTCAAGTCAGTAAAGAATTCTGACATCTACAACTGACTCAGGTTATTTTTCCACATCTGCACCACACTCGTGCTCTTGAGTACCTGTAGATCGGACCGACGCTTCGCATCAAGCGCTTCTAACTTTGCCACCTCTTCTTGCGTGTAGTTGTACGTCTTGATGTCGAGCAGCTTGGGTACGTATTCCTCCTCAAACTTGCGCTTTCGCATCTGCGTCTTGACACTGTCAAGCGGCTCATTCAGAACCTTGATTGATCCATGAATGACACCCTTGATAAACTCGAGCTTAGTGTTGATCCACTGAATCTCCGACTCGAGTTCGTGAACCAGGTGCGCCTTACGTTTCTTGTACATCTCGATCCGAAGTTCGATGTAGTCGCAAAGAATCTCCTCTGGACTCGCATACTTTTTGACTGCACCCTTTGGACCAATCAGGTACATGTTGCTCGTGTGAATCGTCTTGACCAGGCCCAAGTCCTTGACTGGGTCATCACCCGTAAACCCCCAAATTCGAAAGTCTGGCTGAGTCTCAGTTGAGTGATTTTCGTACTTTTGAATCACGTTCTTCTCCACAAGGTCGTCCAAGTGCTCCTTAAAATCCTGAATCCACTTACCAGGTGGCAGTTCAGTGATGTGCAGTTGGCTCCCCTCCTTCTGGACGACACCCTCCATGACCCACGTGTGATCCTTCGTCTTGATCATCTTCCCTTTGAATCCCTTGAAGAAGGGCTTCATCGGAATCATCGGCACCTGCTCGAGTGCACACAGAATGTTGTGCTTGATCGCCTCTGGGTCAAAAGGAGGAACGTAGCAGCTGAACCCGGTCCCGATACCCTCTGCACCATTCATCAGAATCATCGGCACGACAGGAACGTAGAACTCAGGCTCCACGGTCTGTCCATCATCTGTGACGTACTTCAGTACCGCATTGTCATCCGGGTCAAAGATGTTCTTGGTCCACGGTGCTAGGCGAGTGAAAATGTAACGAGAGCTGGCTGCATCCTTGCCACCCGCCAGACGCGTACCGAATTGTCCACTCGGCTCGAGCAAATTGAAGTTGTTTGAACCGACAAAGTTTTGAGCCAAGTTGACAATCGTACCTTGGAGGCTCGCCTCACCGTGGTGATACGCCGTCTGCTCAGCCACATACCCCGCCAACTGAGCCACCTTCATGTCTGACGTCAGGTTCTTCTTGAGACAGGCATAAATCACCTTGCGCTGACTTGGCTTCAGACCATCCGCCACGTGAGGGATCGAACGCTTGATGTCCTCGGCGCTAAAGTTGGCCAGGTCCCGGTGGATGAAATCAGTCACGGTCAACGTCTTGATTGACCCGTACGGAATTCCCTTTGGTGGAGCCGCCATGTGCTTCGCAAGCCACTCCTTGCGATCGTCCGCTTGCGCCTTGCTGAATGCCAAAGTCATCGACTCGGTCAGATGAGGATCGGCGCCAAAACCGACCGTCAGCCTGTCAATCTGTTTGAAGTACTCCTTCGCCTCTGCACTAGTGGATGTCCCGAGACCCTTGTAGTACTTCACGGCCGGCCCAGCCTCGATGCCAGCCTGCCGAAAAGCCTCCTCTGTGAAAAACCACGTCTTGCCCGCCTTGATAACAGGTGTCACCATACTGACCAAAAATCCGAGTCCGATGAGCTGAGGCCAGTACACGTGGATCATGTTCAGTACGAGACCCTTGATATGGGATCCGTCTAGATCAGCATCAGTCATGATCATCAGGCGGCCGTACCGTAAATCTCTCAGTGAATTGTAAACCTTGCCATGTTGGAGTCCGAGGATCTTTTTGAGGTTGGAAAATTCCTCATTCTCGGTCACCTGTTTTATCGTAGCGTCCCGAACATTTCGCGGCTTACCCCGGAGTGGAAACACGCCAAACTTGTCACGGCCCACAACGCTCAACCCGGCAATGGCAAGGGCTTTCGCCGAGTCACCCTCGGTAATAATAAGAGTGCACTCGGTGCTGCGATGAGTACCGGCCCAATTAGCGTCATCCAGCTTCGGAACGCCCGTAATGCGCGACTTTTTGGACCCATCTGTCTTCTTGAGCTCTTTGTCAATCTTCGCCGCCCCGAGAGCCACGAGGTCGTCGAGGACTCCACTGGAAAGGATATCCTTGATGAATTTTGGTTTCGGCTCAATGGCTTCGGCAATTTTTGACGTACACTCCGCCTTGGTCTGACTGCTGAACGTAGGGTTGACAACAACCGCCCGCACAAATACAAAGAGACTCGCTTTGATTTGTGCCGGCTTGACCGTGACACGTTTGTCCTTCTGAAGCTCGTCCAAGATCACCTTGACCACCTTGTCGACATGAGTCCCGCCCTTGGTGGTGCAAATTCCATTCACCCACGAGCACTGCTGAAAGGCACCCGTCGTCGAGTGACCTACAACGATATCAAAGTTTTCGGTGTGCATCTTGGCCATCGGTACATCACCCATGTGCATCTTGGCATAGTCCTCAAGTGACCCAACCTTGAGGTGCTGACCACCAAACGAAATCTTCGCCTTGGAACACCACATTGCAGCGTCCCATGTGCGCTTCTCAAATACGCTATAGAAATCACCCGGGCCACCGAAACGTTGGTAATCGGGCATGAAAACAATTCGTACGAACGTTTCAACTCCGGTCAGCGCCTTTTCAATTTTGGGAGGTTCGACGACGCCCATGTTTTTGGACCATGATTGACTGTACACCTGCTTCCCATCGCAAACAACAACTGAAAACCCATTTGAAAAGACGTTGGTCAATTTGGCACCATAGCCATTTCGACCACCCGTCACACGCTGCTCCTCGTCATTGTAGTTGGAACTCGTCAGTAGATGTCCAAAGATGAGTTCGGGAATCCAAATCTTCTCCTTGTCGTGCTTCTTGACCGGAATGGCCATGCCTGTATTTTGAACCATAATTGCACCCGAAGATTGAACATTCACATCAATCTTTGAAACTTTCTTGGGGTGGAGCGAGTACTGGTCGATTGCGTTGACCAGGACCTCGTCAAATATCTTCACCAAGCCAGGTGCAACAGAAAGCTGACGAATGCTGAAACGGCCCCCATCTCGAACCCAATAGGAGGCAGGTTCGGGGTGGAGAGATCCGACATAAGTGTCGGGGCGCTTGAGAATATGTTCGACATGACTGAGACGTTCATATTGCATTTCAAATTTAGGTTGTAAATTCTTTAGTTGAACTTGTTCCAGCTGACTGGTGAGAAAACGTGTTTGTAAAATCCACCGTACTGGAGGAACAGGTGGGCCACCACGTACAGACCGAAGCTCTCGGCAATCACCAAACCACCCTTCTCGTCGTGCTGATACGCCACGCCGTACTCACCCATACCGCAAATCAGTGTAAAGATGAGTAGCTCAATTGGGAAAGGCCAGTTGAGCCCACGAGGTGACGTGTTACCATTCTTTGCCGCCTTGTACGTTAGGCTAATCGCAAGTGGAATCATAATCACTGCAGCTGCAATTGCCAGATACTTGAGCACCTTTGCTTCCTGTCCCATTTTCTGCGAATGGTCAGTATCGCCAGATGACAATTTGTAATAGCCGGAGAACTCGCGGCAGACGCCGAAAAAGAAGAAAAAGAGGGTGGTAATGAATACTGTATTAAAAATCATGTCAGCGTCGCCACGACGATTCCAGGCGACGAAACCTCCTGCGAGCGCACCAGTCAGTGCAAAATTCAAAACACCACCAAGAAACACACGGGGCTCCTTTTGAATGTACTCAGTGTGAGCATTGACAAGACTCAGAATCAGCAAGAGAATCACGAGACCCCCCTTGCCTGTCAGGACCAGATTGTGAAAAGCGTGCTGAGCCGCCTTCGAATCCATTATCTTATCTTATAAGTAGAAAAGAAATCAATGCAATCGTCAGTAAAATCACAGCCATAATTTCAATTGAAAATTCATTTTCGAGTGGAGGACTGTAGTTTAGGCGTTCTGCCCAGTAGTTCAATGCATCGATGGGGTTCACCTGTGGTTTACCGATGTTTGCATTCACTGCATTGTGAACGGTAACTGACCACAGAAAGAGATCCTCTGCCGTGTTCAGGCTATCCTGGAGTGGGTACTTTTGAAGAACCTCAGTAAAGTGAACTTGGCACATGGGGCACGGAAGAACCTTGGTGTAACTTTCGACAAGCGCCTGAAAGGCCACCTTGTGTTCTTCAGTCAGGACGTTAGGTGCGGACAAACAGGCAAGGTGAAGAGTACCCCAAAAGTAAGGACCCCAATTCTTCATTCTATTAATCAATTTGAAAATAAATTCGCGCGTAATAATACATGTCAAACAACAACAATGGGACCGGTGTGCCCATGTTGAGTCCGGCGGCGATCCGTCGGAGTAATGAGCGTAATAGAGCTCGCATGGCGCGCAATCTTTACGTCGAGACGTCGGCGGGGTACATGCAGATGGAGCGCCAAAAGGCACTCGAGGCTCTTGCCCGAAAGCTATCTCCGTACAAGGGATCAAAAAACAATCGTAATGCCGCAATCCGGGCATTGGAGGCTGCACGGAAAGGTTCTCGAGCAAACCGTAATGTGAATAGACAGAAGGTTGTGAATTGGGGTCAGCGTATAACACCCATAACATTCAACACGAACAAAGAACTTTACAGGAAGATGCGCCAGTACTACATTTCGGAACTTAACAAGGCTATGAATTTCCGTAATGCAAATAGCCGTGCCGTGAAGCGTCTCGAAGCTTTTGCTGGATTCAAACGTGCCCTCGGACGTGGTGTGGCTCTTACTGGAATTTACAGTGCATATGGCGCACGCGGACTTGTCAAGGCTGCTGCTGCCCCCGTGCGTGGTGCCGCACTTACCGGTCGTGGTGCCACCGGTCTTTTGCAACGCATGAAGCTCAAGGCATTTGCAATGAGTAAGAAACGCTCGCCATCAAACTACACTGCCAGCGTGACATGGAAGGCGCACGTGCTGAAACTGCGGCGAGAGCAGGACGCGGCGAACCGCAAGGTGGCGAATATAGAGGCGAATCTAAAACGCGGTATCAGTAATAGCGAACTGAATCGTGTTCGCTCAAAATTGAATGGTGCCAAGGCAGCGGCTGCGCGTGCAAAAGAATTGGCAAACAATGCACGTCGTCGCAAGACCATTCCAGCACTGTTTCCGGGCGCACCAGCCATCCCAAAGAGCGGAAACGGCGTTCGCACTATTCTTGCCGAGGTCCCAACCAGTACCACCGGTATTACCCGTGGTCAAGCCGTGCGCCGGCTCGCTGCCCGACAGGAAAATCTCGGTGGCCGTGGTCGTCCAGCCCCTGTAAATAACGTGTTTCACAACGCTCGAAACAACAACGTGGAAAACAACGCGTCCAACGTGGCAAACAACGCGGCGCTAGCGGCACTCCAGGTAGCCCCTCAGTGGCGGTTCCGTAATCCCTGGGCGCGCCGGAGAATTTAGGTTCTGTTCTCGACTTTTACCTGAAAAATATGGGATTGGTATCCAAAAAAATGCGCCGCGCCCCAAAGATGATGCCTGTCCGCCCCAAGCCGTACTCCCGCCCTATGGGAGAGCCGGTGACGTGTGCAGACATGCGCAAGCGGCCGATCCCAGTTCCAGTCGTACGGAAACCTCTGGAGCCGCCCAAGGGCAAGGGTGGTGAGCTCTGGCAAAAATTCTACACCGACGCCCAGAAGACCGGGATGCTCGACCCCGAGAAGTTTGCTGACTCGGCGCTGCGGTCACGCGAACGGACCCTCGAGATCGAAGGGAAGCGCCACATGGCCCAGCAGACCAACAAGGTGCCTGGCCGCGTAGAGACGGTTGCAGCTGCAAAGCCCAAGGGGCCAACCTGCAAGTCGCGCACGCTCGAGAACCGCCCATGCCCCTTCCCAGCAACCTGCGGGAACTTCTGCAAGAAGCACGCAGTGAAATAAAGTATCCAGTTAATGTAATGGAGATTAACTGGAATTACATCTGGGCCGCCATAGCAATCAATTTCCTCATGGTCTATGTCGTCCCCAAACTGATCACGAAACCCACAGGGATCAAGGTGGTTGATGATGCGGTCCTCTACCTCAACTCGCAAAAGTCATTCCTCTTGTCATCCTCCATCATCGTCGGTCTGACCGTCTACCTTGCTCACTACTGGGTCGATTCTCAGGGGGAGAGCCAGAGCGATTCACTCGCTCTTTCCGGATCCCCGACTAAATTCTAAATCCACGCTCGGCGTTCGTAACTCAATTAAATTCTAGCCTTAAAGTATAATGAATACCGCACGTCCCGCTCAGCAAGTGAACACCGCCCTGAATAACATGAATGCGCAGATCAAGCCTCTGACCGAGGCAAATGCACAGATTAACGCTGGTGCCAAACAGCTCAATGATGGTCAGATGGGCCTGGCGAATCGCAACGCTGTCGGTGCGACCAATAAGCTGAAGAACGTCTCGGAGAACCTGCGTCAGCAGGCAGCTCGTCTGAACAATGCGTCGCGCAACACAAACAACAAGAAGCTCGCCGGAGCCGCAAACCAGGCACTGCGTGCGTCGGAGGCTGCAAAGAAGGCTTCTATTACAAACGCACTTGCTCACATCGCACAGTCCGCCAAGCTTGCAGCCGAGTCCACCGTCTCCGCCGGTGTGAACATCAACCGGAAAAACTAATTGCATCCATCAGCTTTTGTGTGTGAGCGTGATTCCACGTCTTCACACCCTGCGTATAGCAATCCTTCATGTGCGTGACGAGATCCTGATAACTCGGGTGGCCCCACTCGTGCCCCGCCTTGAACAAAAAGTCGTCAAAGCCAATCGGTCCCTTGGTACACCTGACGATCCACGGAGTCTTGACGTACTCCTTTAGGCCCCCGTAATCTGTGATAATGACGGGTTTGGCCCGCAACGCCGCCTCAACGGCCCCCATTCCGACCCCCTCGGAGTGTGAGCAATTGATATAGCAGTGACCCTGTGCGTGGATGTTCTCCATCTGCTCCAGTGACAGGAGCCCGTTAATCACCGTCACACCGGGAATTTCTATTTTTACATCTTGATTGCACGTCGCCTTGAGAAGAAGTCGGGCATTCGGAAACTGACACTCCTGAAAGGCATTCAAGAGCGCCGTGATATTCTTTCGCGGATCTGCAATGTTTCCGATCGTGTAGAACACGTACGGGCCATCCGTCTTGGGCGGCCGGTACACAAGTGGCGTCGGGGCAAACAGTCGCAAAACCCTCCACTCCGTACTAGGAAACTGCCTCGTAAACACATCTTTACAATAGTCTGACGCCACGTAGACAATCGGGTACCTGTCAGCAATCAACTTGTACGCATCATTCACAGGCTCCGTCTCACAGATGGTCATGATGATCATATTGTCACAGTACATTCGGTACTCATCGGCGAGAGTGATTTCAGAATCAAAAGGGAGCATAAAATAGAATGTATTCGTGTAGTGCGCCTTTGGAGGCCGGGTCCCTTTTTCAACGAAATCACCACCGGCTCGCTCGGCGTACCGTTTCGTCACTTGACCGATACCAGACAAAGGATTCGGACCGATGAAAAGCCAATCAGATGAAGTCCGAAGGACTTCGTTACGCGCAGCGGCTGCAGAAACTTGCTCGCAAGTTGAAGACATTCTAATTACAATCATTGTCCACCATACGTTTAACTAGAGTCTTGAAGTCAATCTTAGGACGCCAGTTGAGCACTTCGTACGCCTTGCGTGCATCCGCCACGAGAATATCCACTTCGGCCGGTCTGTAAAACTCCGGATTCACCTTGATGACTGGGTTCCCAGACTCTTTACAGTAACCAACCTCATCCTCACCCACCCCCTTCCACTCAATGCCCTTTTCATGTGCAACCTCGATAAACTCACGAATGCTATGTGTCTCGCCCGTACCAATCACGAAATCTTCAGGGATCGATTGCTGCAACATAAGCCACATGGCCTGAATATAATCCTCGGCGTGCCCCCAGTCGCGCTTGGCGTCCAGGTTCCCGAGCTCGATGGGCCGGCCAGACTTGCACCACTCGTTCAAACCGAGCGTAATCTTGCGCGTCACGAATTCGACCCCGCGGCGCTCAGACTCGTGGTTGAAAAGGATGCCGGTACATGCAAACATCCCATACGACTCGCGGTAGTTTTTCGTCATCCAGTACCCAAAGAGCTTGGATACACCGTAAGGGCTCCGTGGGTAGAAGGGGGTGTTTTCATTTTGGGTAGGTTCCTGAATCTTGCCGAACATTTCACTCGTTCCCGCCTGATAAAATTTGAATTTTGAAATAGAATTCGTCTGACGAATCGCCTCAAGGATCCGAAGGGTTCCCATGGCATCCACATTGGCAGTGTACTCGGGCTGGTCAAAAGACAGCTTCACGTGGGACTGAGCACCTAGGTTGTACACCTCAATCAAGTCATAGGTTGAGTTCAGAGAGTTGATGATTGAGGTGATCCGGGATGTGTCAGTCAGGTCACCCTCAATCAGATTGAATTCCGAATTTGAATTTAAATGTGAAATTCGTTCGTGTTTCTTCTCCGAACAGTACCTTGCGAGCCCATAGACAGTGTACTGTTTGGTAAGGAGGAACTCAGCCAGGTACGACCCATCCTGACCAGTCACCCCCGTGATGAGAGCAGCCTTCATTAAGCTTTAAATACACAATTTCTTTACCTGATAAACGAGCATCTTGATTCGCAACAATTCAAGATCTTGAAGGAAAGACAGCATAAAGTACTTTGTTCTATGATCTACTTTGGGTATCCCGATGAACCAGGCGACACACCAGTTCAGAGCCGACTTGAGGTTCATCTACTGGGTTGAGCGATTATATTCTCACGTAAAAATAGATGGCCCTGGCAAACATCATATTGATGAGTCTGGCTGAGACCTTTGGCAATGTCCACTTCAAGTGGTTCGCCAAATCTCAAGCACACCACCACATGATTGGTGGATTGGTAGGTTACGTCGGAGTTGTGTATTTTCTGGTCCAGAGTTTCTCGTCGGCAAGTCTCCTGTATGTGTCTGCGATGTGGGAAGGGATGATCACAGTCCTGGGTGCGATCGTCGCCTACTTCTTCCTCGGTGAGAGATTCAGTTCACCCGTGCAATACCTCGGAATCATATTTGGACTTGTGGGGATGATTATGGTCCATATGGGTGGTGTAAAGGAATAAAATCCTTACAAAGTAAGATGGAAAAGACTCTCGAAGACGTTCGAGTACTCATTCGGGAGAATGTGCTTCCTCGCCTCGACAACCTCGATGCGGAGATGTATGATTTGCGCATGGTGACATGGCCGGTGTGTCAAGGACAACGAGACATGGCAACAGGTGGGCCTCTCACAAACATTAGTGTAAAGTCGCGTTTTCTCAAGTTTATTCACTTGGACGACATTCGAAAATTGCTACGACGAAAGGCTGTGTGTATGGGTATCCTCAACCCCGAATTAGTAGAAGAGGAGCTTAGACAAATTTTGATAGTTTAATTAGAAACTTTTCGTACATATGTACGTCTAGCAAAGTTCCACCTGTAGTTGTTCTTGTTACTGTTCCACGAGTTCAGGTTGACCTTTTTGTTCTCGCCGTTGATTGACACGGTGATGTGCGGCCGGCCAGGCTCAGCCAGACGCAGTTTACTCTTTACGTTGCGGATCGCCTTCTCGATCCGATTTCTGTTGCTCTCGGTATCGTGCAGCTGACGCTGTGCTTTGCGCAACTCGACACCAAAACGGAGCATCTTCTGCTGCTGGGCAAGTGTCATCCTCGGTGCCAGCGACACCAAAAAAAGGAACATTGCGATGACCAATGTAAAAACGTTCATTTAGTATACACGCAGAAAATTTAATTTAAAGACGAACCTTCTTTGCCTTCGCCCTGGCGTTGTTTACCATTTTCTTGATTGCCGCGCGGCGCTTGTTAAACTCATTCTTAGCGAGCCCAGTTTTAATTTCCTTGCTGAGCATTTCGGAGCGCGTTGGAATGTACCGTCCAAAAGGAAGATAGTACGCACCCGTACCATTGTTTCCATTATCTTCGTTATTCGCCTTTTCTAGATTTTTCAATATCTGGCGCAAAATCTTAATATGGTCGTTCAACGATTTGTTTGACATTTAGTATACGCGTAGAAATTTACTGCAATCCACTGGGGGGAGTGTAGCCTCGGGTGGCCGCTCCATCATCATGTTCGCCGTACCATCCAGGTATTTCCCTGACTTGATCCATTCGCGGATATTCTCCTCGGTCTGCATGTGCTTGTGGTTATTCTCATCGAGCGCATGTGCAAATGTACGCATCTTGTTGAGCACGTGCTTCTCATCTCCAAAGCTGCTCAAGTGCCACCCGGCAAACTTCTGAACTGGAAACTTCCACCGGTTGTCTCGGAAGTAATTCGGACCGTACTCCTTAAACAGGTCGATTTGAGTGATGACGGTGCCAAACCACGGCTCACCCGTGAAAAGATACTCAAAGTTGTACATGTACATCCACATGTGCAGAGACATGACCCGGTGAGGAAGGTGCTCCCATTTGATCAAAGACAGGTCTGGAATCTCGTCCACGTCACTCACCATCACGATGTCGTGATCGAGCAAACCACCAAGTCCACGAAGAATCGCCTCGCGCTGATACTTTTCACGCGACCACGGGTTTGTGTCGGTCGGCGACTCCTCCTTGGTGACAATCACGTGACGAATCTTTGGAAGCCACTTGGTGAACCGCTCCTTGTTCTTCTCGAAAAACAGCTCCTTTGAACCCCCGACGTGATTCACCTCCGCCTCGACAAGCACAAACACATCAATGTACGGATCAAGTGTTCTGAACCGAATTTCGAGGACATCAAGCTCATTATAAAACATAAATGTGTCTACGAGCATTACATATTAATGAATCACCTTCTCTAAATAGAGCGTCGCAAGCTGAATCCGCTCTTCCAGCTTCTTGTCCGGAAAGTGAATCATGAAATCTCCCGTCTGCCACTGTCCATTCACACCTATCGCATCCTTGTGCTCAACCTGTGCGTACTTGGGCATGGTGGTGTAATCGTACGAGTTGAAGAGCCGCTGTGGGACCACCTTGATCACTGATCGCCAATAACTCCCCGTCACACAGTCTTGGATGTATTGGTTCTCGTACATGGGGTGGTTCTTGTAGATTGATCCCGCACACTCGATGCTGTTGAGAAACGCCATCCCAATCTCAGAGTTTCGAAGCATGAAATTACCACAATTGGTACCATTGATGTCTGCCGGAAGAATGAAGTGAAACCGCTCATCTGTAAATTGTTCCAATTTAATTTTGAAATTGGTGATCATGGCATCACTCTCACTGAAAAAGATCCAATCCGCATCTGGGTACTTTTTGAGTGCATCACGAATGAGCGTAATCTTGTCAAACCCAATCGCCTTGCGTTCGTAAAGCCACCCGTCAGTCATGGTGACGAGTGGGTATCCGTGAAGCTCACAGTACTTGCGCTTGTTCTGTTCGAGTGTGACATCCGCAAGAGACTGATAATTGTCCGTGTGAAGGGTAGTGAATACAATCTTCATTACACTCTAGAACCGGCTAAGGTTTAAGTACGTCGGCTTCTCTGAAAACAGAAACGTCTTGAACAGGTCCTCGTTCAACTCCTTTGGCTTGAAAAGGCTGATGTTTGTCATATTCTTCATGATTGCGAGGTCATCCTCGGCCCAGTGTGTAATCCCATCGTGCGCATAGTCCTTGTCACGACCAGACCCCACAAGCTTGACATTCACCTTTTCGTGGTTTACGTAATTGCGAATCATCTCAAACGGGCGGTACAAAAGGAAGGGGGTGATCGAATAGCACACGGGTACAAACCCAGAGTTGGCAAGTCCGACCGCCATACCAATCATCAACTGCTCACACGACCCGACATTCACTGCCCGCTCAGGGAAATCACGTCGAATGTCGTCAAGGATTCCGTAGCCGAGATCCGCAGTGAGCAAGAAAATTCTCGAGTCGGCTCCCATAGCCTCGTGGAGCATCTTGGCAAACTGCTTCCGCATTGAGAACTTCGGTCAGATTATCTTTATCCTCGTCAGACATCACATGGTAGTGCGCCTTGAGGCCCTCGAGAAATGCAATCGGTGGCGTAGTGGTGAACCATACGTGGGTGCGCCAAAAGAAAGCCTTGAGCCGAATCCACAGATACCACCGGTTGACGGGGTCATACGCCGAATAACCGTTGACGTTGGCATGCACCTTGAGATTCTTCAGGTCCGCCTTGTACGCAAAGGCGAGCGCCTCCCACACAGACCCCTCGGCACACTCACCATCCGAGATGAGAACGTGAACGTCACGGGTTCGATTGGCAAGTGCATAGCCGACCGCCACAAGAATACCAGATCCGAGCGACCCCGTAGAGACGAAAATACCATTCTCGAGGTCACGGTTAGGGTGGACACCGTGCTTCTCGACAAGCTCGTCAGCGTCACACCCCTCATACTCCTCGAGGACGGTGTACAGGGCAAGACCCGCATGACCCGAACTTAGTACTACAATATCAGTATCCTTCTTCGTTTTGTAAATATGATCCAAAATTGGGAGAGCCGTCAGACAACTGCCGAGGTGACCCAATTTGTGCTTGTGTGTCAGCTCAACAATTCTCTTCTGCATTCTTCTTTTTGTAAGCAGATACCATCCTCCTTATCCCACTTTTGAGATTTCGTGCGACTGTCAAATTAATCTTAAATTTCGATTCGAGGAGAGCCGTGTCAGCCATCCATGACGGAGGCCCTACTCCCTCAACAATTTCAACTGGAAATTTGTAACCAGTCACATTTTGGAACGTATTCACAAACTGAATGTTGGTCGTCTGCCACCCGGTACCGATGTTCAAGAGCGTAAACTGTTCGATTGGACCCTGTGTAACCACCTCCAAGAGGATATCCACAAAGTCATCGATGTACATGTAGTCGTGAAATCCGTCAGTCAACTTCAGAACCGTCCCGTCTTTCATTTTTTGAAACAAAATTTGAGTGAGTTTTGAAGGCTTTTCATCCTCGCCATAGATCGTGAAAGGCCGGATGAACATGGTCGGGATTTTGTACTGGTAAGCTGCTCCCCGGGCGAGCATGGCGGTCGCCGTCTTGGTTGCCTCGTACATATTGGTCGGGAGGGGGAGATCCCTCTCGGCACGTGGCTTGTTCACATTGCCGTACTCACTCGATGACCCAAACAGAACCAGACGTTCTACAGGATTTTTGATGCACCACTCGATGATAGCATATGTGAGTACAACGTTGGAATCGAACATCTCGTGCGAGTCTTTGAGTTCAGCTCCGAGATGGTAGATAATTTGAGGTTTAAATTCATCCAAGATTGTCACCATCCCCGAGGGTGTTACACGAATGACGGATCGCACGTCATGTCCGCTTAAGATTAACTTTTCGACAAGGTGACGTGCAATAAATCCGTTTTTACCCGTCACGAGTACCTTCATTACAAGTTAAGACACCCTAAGCCTTAAATGCGTGGATGGTGTCAAAGTTCACCACCTTGACCTGGTAACCCACCTTCTTGAACACATCCTCCATCTTGACGCGGTTGGCAATAATGTCACCGTGAGTAAAATTTGGCACCGTCGCGTGGCACTCGATGAAAATCTCGTCAATCCGGTCAAAGACTGCACCGAGCGTCTCGACCGTCACGGCACGCATCTCGGAGCCCTCAATGTCAATCTTACAGAAATCCACCTTGTCCAGGTTGTACTTGTCAAGCAGACTCTTGAGGCACAGACCCTCCACATCGATGGAGCGCCCGTACTTGTTCACAATAGAGTTCATCGTCGAATTATCGTCGGAAATGTAAAACTCAACGGGACCATCGACGTCGCACAGAGCCACCTTGGCGAGCTCCACATTCGTGCTCGCCGCCGTCAGCTTCTCAAAAATAGCCTGATGAGACGGCGTAGGCTCGACTGCAATCAGACGCTTGGCCGAGTCTTGTGCGTACAGAGTAAACAGGCCCACGTTGGCACCAATGTCCAGAATTGTCATGTCCGACTTGCCCTTGAGGCACACGTCATAGATTCGATCCGTGTTAATCTGGCGGATGATAAACTGTGCAAACCCCTTTGGGTCGCTCAGATGAGCCTTGACGCGTGGATCAGTCTCGTCCAGAGTCACAGCACGTCCGGCAGAGGTGACGATGATCGCGGACATTTAACATATAAAGTTTCTATGCTTTATCACAGTATGAAGCTCATTGTAACTGGAGGACTTGGATTTATCGGATCAAACTTTATCGAATATATTCTACGCACGGAGCCGGATGTCACTGTCGTCAACGTGGACAAGTGTGACTATTGTGCGCGCGAAAAGAATGTTGATGCGCATCCTAGATATACTCTCATCAAGGCGGACATTACTGACAAGGAGAAGATGGAGGAGGTGTTCAGTGTGCATCAACCGACGCACGTGATTCACTTTGCAGCGCAGTCATTTGTGGATCTGAGTTTCGAGCAGTCTTTCCAATTTACACATGATAATGTGCTCGGGACACATGTTCTCCTCGAGACGGTTCGTAAATACGACAAAATCAAGCGATTTATTCACGTGAGCACTGACGAGGTCTACGGTGAGGTGGAGGGTCACGTGACGTGTGACGAATCGGCGCCTCTGAACCCGAGCAACCCCTACTCTGCAAGCAAGGCGGCTGCAGAGCTTTACGTTCGGGCGTACACCAATTGCTATAAGATTCCATGCATCATCACACGGGGCAACAATGTGTTTGGACCGAAACAATACCCCGAGAAAGTAGTTCCCATCTTTGCTCGGCAGATTCTCAGTGGGGAGCCAGTGACTATCCACGGGAATGGATCGACGCGGCGTAATTTCATTCATGTGGATGACGTATGTACCGCGGTTCACTGCATTCTTGAACGAGGGGGTATGGGTGAGACGTACAATATTGGAACTAAATTCGAGTTGTCAGTGTGGGAACTGTACCAACAGATGGCGGCGTCAGCGCCACGGATGGCGTCAACCGCCCGTTTTGTGAAGGACCCACGTCCACACAATGACTCGAGGTACTGTATCGACAGTTCAAAACTCAGAAAGCTGGGATGGAAAGAAGACCCTAATTTCAAAACAAAATTGGAGGAGACAATCAAGTGGTACAGTGACAACGCGGGTTGGTGGGCTTAAAAAATTCACGTAAATGAAATTGGTGTCCTTGTCGACTCACGTCACCTTCACTACACTGCACTGACCTTTTGAATTTCGGATTGGAATTGAGGAGCATCTTGCCAAGTATGACGGAGTCAGTACCACCCGAAATGTTGACAGAGGAGAAGGGACTTCCACTTGAATTTCATTCCGAAATTTGGAAAAAAAAACAGGACAAGACCATATCCCTCATCCCATCCGTCATCAATTTTGATTCTAAATTAATTCAAACCCTAAAGGACCGGGGACTCAAGGTGTACTGTGCATCCAACTCTATTCAAGAAACTATACACAAGACGTGTGTCAAGGCGGTCACTGGGGCGAGCCGTGGACAGATCCATCACGCCAACGCCAAGTCGGTCCGGCTCGACAACACACAGTGTGGCATCGAGGCGAAATGGTTTGTCGAAATTCCAAAGAAGAATGACCTCTTGGACATGTAATTTTCTTTGTACATTGTATGTGGTCCGAGATTCTAAACAAAATTGAAAAGAATAAGAACTTTCGAAAGTACCTGACGGCCAAGGACTTGCGTGAAATTAAGGCGGAGGAGAATAACTTGCAGAACAGATTCTATCGTAACCGAGCTTCTTTTAATATGGGCATGGCGTATTCACACCCAGGGAACACACCTAATAATTGGGCCAACAAAAGGTATGCGAATGGAACTAAAAATGTCGGCACGAATAAAGAGGTTACGTTTTCGCAAGCTGGGGGTACATATTCAATCAAAATTAGAAAGAAACTTCCACTTCCGAGCGAGCGACAAATGAACTTGGAGATGAAGCACAACCGTCTTAGAAACACGTGGAACAGGCGTATCGAGCAATACTTTGAAACCAATAATGCGATTGCCGTAATCATTCAAAGGGCGCGCCGTGCACAGATTCTTCGCAGAAACATCGCCATCATGCGTCGCAGAAACCTTGCCATGCGTCTACGCCTCGCTGGGGCGGGTCTCCCCGCAGGTGTACGTAATATCATAGGGAAGATGATACGCAAATAGTCGATGACGTTCATACGCGTGTGTGTAATACTGTTCATGAGATTGATATCGCTGATCATATTTTCTTTGTTGTTGATAGGCGCCCCACCATACCTGTGCCACTGTCCACCCAACTTGACATACGGGGGACCGTTCGCCTCCATCCAGTTTGTACTTTGTGCCCACCAGACGAGATCGGGAAGTGACACGTTATTGAGGGACGCGTCGCGCTGGTTGATTCCCGTGTATTTGCTCGTACGTACACCAGATCCCTTGGCGTACCGTACGCCTGCCGCGGCACGCTTCAGGTAGGCATTCCACGTGTGTGATTGAGACTGAAATTGGGTGCAGCGAGCCGTGGCACCACACGTCACACTCGCATTCAAATCCACAGTCGATTGCGCTGAGAATGTAGTCTGGGCGATTCTCGAGATCGGGGTACGGACCGGTGAGAGATGTACTTCATTGAAATAAAGAATCAACTCTCCTTTATTTCAATGAACACGGTTGTCTGTGTTCTCGGTCAGATTCGGTACGATGATTTAACGTGGTTTCATTTTAAAAAGTATGTCATCGACGAGCTCAAGGCTGATCTTGTTACATGTGGACCAGATTCACTCAAGCTCAACGAGTTTACCAGAAACGCCATCGTGAACATTCATTCGGACCCGCAGGTTGAACCGACGGCACAGAAGATTTTGGAGCATCGCCGAAAACTCTATGAGGACATTCCCCAAAACTATGAACAATATATCCTAACGAGGTCGGACCACATGTGGTTTGGTCCTCACCCGACACTTGACCCTTCTTATCAATGGTTTATGAATTCTGAATTTCATTTCGGAATTAGTGATCGACACTGGGTACTGAACAAATTTGATTTTGAAAAGTATTGTCAAGACCCGGGTAATTTCAATTCTAAATTCAACAACATAGAGGAGTACCTCTTTTCCAAGGTGAACTGGGGACCAGGGACTGCACTGAGCCCCTTCCCCATGTATCTCACAGGCGGGAATTCCGAGTACCGCCGACCGGATGAGATTCACGCGTCACGTGAGATCCTCCACTGGCCATTCAAGTTTATTCACAACGAGCTGACACAGAATGGAATGTACACGGGGCGAGCCGTTAACGCAGAGTCAACATGTACATAGTCTTGCGAATGAGTGCTGTAATTTCATCCTGAATATTCTTCAAGTAAGTGTCCTTGGGGAGTCTGAGCGAGCGAATGCGACCTAGGAGAGCCCCGAAATACGCACGCGCTTTTTTTGGATTGCGAATCTGACGCGAGTTGACGTGAATTCTGCCGATGCGGCCGTACTTACCCATGTACGCCTCGGCATAGTCGTCGAGCAAGTCGACAATCTTCTCGTAGTACTTCTCTAGCGCCTTGTGCTGTGCGTAAGAGGAAGTTTCGAGATGGAACGCGTGGGCCTGGTTTCTGGAGTTCATGAGGATAGCTACAAATTTGGTGGCTGCTGCCATCTTACCTTAACTTAAGGAAATAATTACGAATTCATATATATGGGGTGGGGCATCTGTTTTGCACTCGATGGTAACAATGTACTGTATTGTGCCGACGGGTGCAAATGGAAGGCGCGCAAGTCTGACATGCCTCTGAAGCCATCTGGGTGTGAGTATGTCCTAGAGTACTTTGAGCGCGATCTTCATTCCGAACTGGATATGATTCGTGACGAGTGTCCCGGAACTGCCGCGGCTCTTCGTGAAGCCTGTGATGAGAATATCGGTGGCGCAGTTCGTGCGTACGAGCGGCTTTCAGATGAGGAAAAGGCGGAACTCAGTAAGATTTCCATCGAAACCCTAGAGAGTGACTTGCAGTACGCCGAGGAGCGTCTAAAGGTTGAAAAGGAGGTTTACGCAGAGTGCAAGAAGGCGTTCAAGGCGTTCAAGCCATCCACCAAAGTCCCAAAGTTTCGATTGGATGAGTTGCGTATGCAGATGGAGCCAATCAAGCTCGAGCTCGACATGGAGGTGGCTGTAGACAAGGTGGAGAGTCTCACGAAGAGTATCAAGTACCTGAAGCGATGCATTAAGTTCGAGAAGAGTTGATTTGGCGGCATGCATTCTTTCTGAGGCAGAGACGAGCTGGGTCGCAAACTGTACCGAGCATACGTTTAATAGAGCATGTCCAGATGCCATACCTGACGCGGTAGCCTGAGCGGGCGTAAAGCATTTTCCATGCGGCGCCATAGAATTTAGCCTGTTCAAAGACGTTCGGGTGGGGTTTACGTTTCACTTCAATCACGCGGTACTCTTTCCCTTTGAGAAACACGAGGTCACCCCGGCCGTACTTTTCCTTCCGAGGGACGACGATCCACTCATGTCCCTTGAGCTTCCACCCCTGTGCGAGGTAGTAGCGAATGCAGTCCTGGTGGACGCTTTCCTCTGTGCGATTCTCGCACTTCATACTCTTGGTAACTATTTAAAAATACTATTGTGCAAAGCCTCGCGGTATGCCACCACTAGCTCGTCGTGCTCTCCGTTCATACCCTTGAACCGAAAGCTCGAATCTAGATTCTCGAGGATCGCGCGATCCTGCTCGACGATCGCCTTGCCCATCAGCACGAAGAGCGAAGACGGCACACCAAAATTCTGACTGAACCCAACAAACATCTTGGTTGTGAATTCGTCGATCGGGCAGAGCGTCACGTATGTCATGAGCACCTTGTCCCCGTGAACCGTGACGTCACTCCATGTCGTGTACGGGAGAGCAAATGCGTGGAAATTGTGCGTCGTCGAAAGCCCAAACAGTTTGGTCGACAGAGCCTCGCGGTTCGGCACGTAGTCAAACTCGATCGTGTTCCCTTTGTGAACGACGTTTGTAGGCTTTTCACCAGCTGTCCCGAAACCAAGCGGATTTGCGTGGACCCATGACGCGTGACACGGGTCGATGCCATTCTCGATGATCATTTGCGCCGATTGCTTAATCGTCGTCTCAAACCACATGGTGTTGAATCCTGGTTCAGTCATGTGTGGCACCTCGGGTGGGTCTGGGCCATCGAGACCTTTCGGGCGGACCCACAGAAGGCCACTCTGATCCTTCTTGTCAAAATCAATCTGGAGGATCTCGGCACAATCGTTGCCCCATGGTTTGCACAGTTTCTTCTCCGTATATTTCCAACCGTGATACGGACACTCTAACGCTCCGTCATGCAGCACCTTACCCCCTGAGAGCGACGCACCCCGGTGCCGACACGCGTCCGATGTGATCTGAGTCTCGTTGTTGTGATTACGCCATACGACATAATTACGACCCGAGAGAGTCACTTTACGCGGCTGAGTTCCTAGAGTTGATGTACGCGTCAGAGCAATCCACCCCTCCATACTCTAGAGGGAATTTTATCTTTTAACCGTCGTTGCAAGATTTTTGAGCACGCGATTCGCCTCCTTGTACGCCTGTTGAACGTTGCCACTCTTGATGTACTTGATGAGTTTTTGCGCGGCGGTGGATGCACGCGACTGTGCACGCATGAGATTTGCAATTCGGGCTGTATTCTTGAGTCCCTTCTCCTTGCGGCTCCCCGTGAGTGGATTGCGCGACCCGAGTGATGGGTCTTTAATAGCAAAGGAGCTGAATGAGCTGGCGAGCAGGGTCAACACACCCTTGTAGAGGTACTTCAGGCGTTGAATTGGCATCCCAAATTTGGCAGTGTACTTGTCGAGGAGTTGGTAGCGTCTCACACCCGGAACGTACGTGAGCGTCGCGTCAACAAGGCCCTCTGGCTTCATGCCAACCACCTGAATCTTGTACTGCAGAACGCGATAAATCTGCTTCTTTGAAATTGGGTTGTACCGGACAGGTGGCACAAGATCCTCCTTGGTGATGATGGCGGGAACCTTATGCTTCTCAAGCAACCACTTTTGAAATCCATTGACGTGACGACTCATCATCCGATCCATGGCATTGAATTTCAATTTCATTTCAGAATTCGAAAGTTTATTAGGAACTGCAAAGACAAAGTCAAAGTCTGACGTGGTTTTCGTACGCACGTTTGGAGAAATCTTTTGTGCCCGTAGGAAAAGCTTGACTGCCATGCCACCGCCCAGGTAATGGATAAATTCCTTGCGCTGACGAATCAAGGCGGGGTGGCTCTTGGAGTACTCAATGAACAGCTTCGGTATGTTCAGATTCATTAATCTTACTTGAGAAAAAAGTATCGGTACATGGTAGATGAAGAATATACTGCTTCTAATCCTTGTGATTGTTGTTTTCATTCTCGTGACCAGGAGGGGATCTGGGTACGAACCCTTCAACCCAGTTCGTGAGCCACCTCAGGTGATACCAGACTTGTTGACACCCATGGAATGTCAGTGTGTCCTTGTCAAAAAGGACTGCCCAAGCCTTGAAAAACTCAAGAATGTCGCCGCAGAACTGAGTGGAAAACCAGTTGACAACTGCGAGCCTCCCATGATTCTCACAAACAACGAGGGTGGCGAAGAAGCTTTGTGTGAGGCGAATGATTCGTGTAGAGAATTCGAGAATCTAGGCGGAAAACGCATCGGTTGTCTAGTGGTTTACCTGAATGACGACTTTGAAGGTGGTGAACTCAGATTCGACGCACATGGAGGTCAGAGGATCAAACCCGATGCGGGGACGGGGATTTTTTACCGGCCACTACTGAATAACCGTGCGGTACACAAGGGGGAGCCGGTGACATCCGGTACAAAGTACACGTGTGTGATTTTTGTACGGGAGGAAAATGCCTCGAGAATTGAGGTTTTGTAACGCGGAAATTTAGGTTCTGTTCTCGACTACTTCCTGACAACTTACAAGTTCAGCATCTCAAAAAAACAAATGGCTTCCTCTACTTTCGCCTCGACCATCGACTCTCTGATCCGCGCGCGCGAGAACAACTTCATCGAGCGCGTGGCGCAGGATTACAATCTGGACCTGGAGGAGCTTCGGGCCAAGTACACTGAGCCGGAGATCAAGGTGCCCAAGCAGATCAAAAAGCGCAAGGCCACCGTTGAGGTGGTTGACGAGGAGGGTCAGCCGATTGCAAAGAAGTGCAAGGGTGCTTGCCAGGGCATCACTTCCAAGAAGGAGATGTGCAAGTTTAGCGCTCTCAAGGGTGGTTGCTTCTGCAAGCGCCACCAGAAGGCGCACGAGGAGGCGGATGAGGCCAAGGCGGCTGGCATCGATGTGCCGGTCAAGAAGGTCAAGGTCCCCAAGGTGCCCAAGGTGAAGGCGGCCGAGCCCATGCACACACACGCGGTTGACGGTGAGGCTCACACCGACTGTGATCTCTGCCAGTCGCACGGTGCAATCTTCGGTGGCATCTTCGAGGCAGAGGAGGCTCCCTTTGAGGAGCGAATCAAGATGGTGTTTGAGAGTGCCGTCGAGCCCGCGGACTCTGACTCCGAGCCGGAGAAGGACCCCGCACCGACCGTGCACCGCGACGGCACTCTTGACGAGGAGGAGTTTAGCGATGCAGAGTTTCCCTCAGATGACTGAGGGTCGCGCGGAGCCACACGAAGTTGTCCTGGTGCACCTTGTACAGTGTAATTACCCAAAGCAAAATAAGAACAATCCACACAAATGCATCCTCGCTTTCGTGCGTCTGAAAAGTATAGATTGGGCCCATAATCTTACCCATAAATGTGTCACAGTCATCCTTTTTACCAGTGAGGATTTTCTCCATTTCTGTCAGTGCACAGACTGACTGATTTGTATACCAGTGTAAGAGCAGGAATGGCACGAGAATCAGGTGCATCGACAGAATTCTCTGATTGTTGGTGAATGGTGCGAATACGAAAAAGGCGACGACAAGGGCATGAATGAGCCTGATGACCCACACCAGCATAATGTAGTACGAGAAAAAAGGTAGTCTAGTGTAAGGTAAGATGCACGGGGTGCCTTTTTGGTTCATATACAGTTACTGGGTTTTCGGACTGACCATTTTGTGGGTACTTGGCCTTTTGACGTGGTCGCCGCTCCTTTCGGCCGTGCTTGCGTTCATCG
>Ga0136641_1000067_pt1 | contig 39876 bp, 39 predicted proteins | sample EliLak1302023Y_FD_115312 | JGI IMG/M metagenome (GOLD analysis project Ga0136641, IMG submission 115312) | Freshwater microbial communities from Elizabeth Lake, Yosemite National Park, California, USA - 13020-23Y | ecosystem: Environmental > Aquatic > Freshwater > Lake ...
AGCAATACAACCGCTACAGCCTGGACTACCCCTACCCGGTGGCCATCTCGGTCAACGGGCCGGTCGGCGGCATGGAATACCCGATGATCTGCTTCAACGGCCCGCGTCCGGTGAAGGACAAGAAGACCGGCGAGCTGACCTATTCCAAGGGGACGAAGTACGGCCTCATCTCGGTCATCATCCACGAGGTCGGGCACAACTACTACCCGATGATCATCAACTCCGATGAGCGCCAGTGGACCTGGATGGACGAAGGCCTGAACACCTTCGTGCAGTCCATCGCCGAGCGCGCCTGGGAGGAAAAATACCCCTCAGGCCGCGGCGACCCGCGCAAGATCGTGGATTACATGCGCAGCCGCAACCAGGTTCCGATCATGACCAATTCGGAGTCGCTGCTGCAATTCGGCCCGAATGCCTACGCCAAGCCGGCCGCCGCATTGACCATCCTGCGCGAAACGGTGATGGGCCGCGAATTGTTCGACTTCGCCTTCAAGGAATACGCCACGCGCTGGAAATTCAAGCGCCCGACGCCGGCCGACTTCTTCCGCACCATGGAAGACGCCTCGGGCGTCGATCTGGACTGGTTCTGGCGCGGCTGGTTCTACACCACCGACATGGTCGACATCAGCATCGACAGCGTGGCCGAGTTCACCATCAGCAGCAAGAACCCTGACGTTGAGAAAGCGCTGAAGAAGGCGCGGGTGGACAGCGAGCCGGTGTTCCTCGGCGAATTGCGCGACCGCAGCGATGCCAAGCGCCTGACGGCGCACCCGGAACTCAAGGACTTCTACAACGACAACGGCGACTACACCGTCACCAACAAGGACCGCAACAAGTACAAGGAAACGCTGGAGACGCTGGAGCCCTGGGAAAAGGCCTTGCTAGCCAGCGGCAAGCACCTGTACCTGGTCGATTTCTCCAACCTGGGCGGTTTGGTAATGCCGCTGATCCTGGAGATCGAAACCCAGAGCGGCGCCAAGACCATCGAACGCGTCCCGGCCGAGATCTGGCGTTATTCGCCCAGAAAGATCACCAAGCTGATCGTCTCTGACGAACCCATCGTCAGCATCACCCAGGACCCCTATTGGGAAACCGCCGACACCGACATGGCCAACAACAGCTGGCCGCGCAAGGCCGTGCCGACGCGGCTGGAACTGTTCAAGACCAACCGCGAGCGCGGTGAGAACCTGATGCGCGACATGAAGATTCCGCTGAAGGAGGTCAAGAAGGACGGCAAGGCCGAGGTCCAGACCGACGCCAAGTGAGCGGGCTGCAACGGCCACCGCGGCCGGCGGCGGTGCCGGCTTTTCAGACCACCCGCCGCCGGCTGGTGCTGACGGCCGGATCGCTCTTGCTGGGCGGCGGCGCGCGCGCGCACGACTTCCACGCCGCCCTCTGCGACATCCAGTTCAACCCGCGCAGTGGCAACACGGAAATCGTGCAGTCCTACCCGATGCACGACATCGAAGCCGCCTTCTGGCTGCTGAACGGCCGTCCCCTCGACGCGGGCCAGCCCGCCGACGAAGCGCTGCTGCGGGCTTATTTCGAGCAGACTTTCGTCATCGAAAAAGCCGACCGGTCGCGCCAGGCCGTGCGCTGGGTGGGCCTGGCCGTGGAGGCCGATACGCTGACGGTCTACCAGGAACTGGTCCAGACACGGCTGCCCGCTGCCAGCCGCCTGCGCAACACCGTGCTGCAGGACGTCTTCCCCGACTACGTCAGCAACGTGAACCTGCGCGCGGACGGCCAGGTCCGCACCCTGCTGTTCAACCGCAAGAACCCGGTGCAGGCCTTGCCGTAGTTCGGGTCTGCAACTTCGGGAAGTCCTGCGGTGCGGCGTCGCGACAACGGTTCGATACTGAGTCCGCGTCCACCCCCCTTGCGATCGGAGACTTGCCATGACCCTCACGCTGCGCCACCTGCTCGTCGGTACCGCCCTGACCGTTGCCGCCGGCACCCTGCTGGCCCAGGCCTCTGGCCTGACCCGCACCCTCGTCGGCCGCGCCGACGTCTCGGTGCCCGGCCGCGAAGCCGTGGTCGCCCGCGTGGAAGTGGCCCCCGGCGCCAAGGCCGGCCGCCACACCCACCCCGGTGACGAGATCAGCTACGTGATGGAAGGCGAGGCCACGCTGCTGATCGACGGCCAGGCGCCGCGCCAGGTCAAGGCCGGCGAGAGCTTCGTCATCCCGGCCGGCACCATCCATGACGCCCACAACAACGGCACCGCGCCGATCAAGCTGGTCGGCGTCTACGTGGTCGAGAAGGGCAAGCCCCTGGCCACGCCGGCGCCTTGAGTCCGGCAGCCCAGGCGCTGGCGGCAAGCTGCAGGGCCACGGTGGCCGGGCCAGCGGGCGCCATGGGCTGCCGTGCAGCACTTGGCTATAGACTGCCCGGGCGGGTCGCGCCAGTGGCTGTGGCCCTGCAACCCGGCGCTGATCGACGGCAGGCTTGCGCTGCTGGCGGGGCGTCAACTGGACTGCCAAAGAGGGGGACGTGAACATGCCGGCGTATCGCCTGGACATCCTGATGCGCCGCATCGCACCCTGGCTGCTGGCCGGCACGGCGGCGCTGTGCAGCCTGACGATGGCGCAGACCCCAGCCCAGGCGGGCGACTTGCCCGTCTCGGCCTTGGTGCCACCGTCGATCACGCCGCCCGGCACCGAGGTCTCGCCGGTGATGCAGACCCTGGGCGTCGACACCCTGGCCACGATCCGCAAGCGGGGGCGCCTGCGTGTCGGTGTCATCACGGTCGAACCGCTGGTGATGCGCGACGCCCGCGGCGAATTCAGCGGCCTCAGCGTCGATGTCATGCGCCGCATGGCGCAGGAAATGGACGTCGGCATCGACTTCATCCTGACCACGCAGCTGGTGATGATCGCCGAGCTGCTCGACGGCCGCTTCGACCTGCTGGCCACCGGCCTGTGGATCACCACGGAGCGCGCCATGGTCATCAACTTCACCGACCCGACGGTGAACGAAGGTGTCTTCCTGATCGCCAACAAGGCGCTGGCCGGCACCAAGCGGCAGTTGTCCGACTACGACCAGCCGGGCGTGAAGATCGCTGTCTTTTCCAACACCGCACAAGAGAAGCTGGCGCGGCGGCTCTTTCCGCGCGCCAAGATCGTGCGGGTGGACGGCAACGAGGTGATGGTCGTCGCGAACGGCGACGCGCACGCCGCCCTGGTGCCGACACTGGCGCCCGAAGTGCTGTTGCAGCAGGCGCCGACCAAGCTCTTCCTGCCGCGCGAGTTGCCGGTGAGCTACACGCCCGCCGGCTTCGGTGTGCGCAAGGGCGACCCGGACTTCCTGAATTTCCTCAACACCTGGCTCACCCTGCGCCGCGGCGAGGGCTGGCTGGAAGAGCGCGCGCGCCACTGGATGAAGAACAAGAACGCCGGCAAGTTGCCTTGAAACCCGTGCGGCAGCACGACAGGCCCAGGCGCAAGACCACATGACCCTGCCCGTACCGCTGCAGCGATGGTTCTGGCGTCTGGGCTGGACCACAGGCCCCGCACAGCGCCGCGAGGCGGTGGCCACCTTCCCGGCGCTGGTGGTTTGCGAAGACTGCGACCTGGTGCATGCGCGCCAGACGCTGTTGCCGGGTGATGTGGCGCGTTGCAGCCGCTGTGGCGCCTTGCTCGGACGCGGCCACCGGCTGGGGCCGCAAGGCTTGCTGGCGCTGTCGGTGGCGGCGCTGCTGGTCTTCTTGATGGGCAACCTGACCGACATCGTGACGGTAGGCCTGGGCGGCAAGCATGTCGAGGCCACGCTGCCCGAAGCCATCGCCCAGACCTGGCACAGCGGTCAGCAGGCGGTGGCCTTGCTGGCCGGCGCCACCGCCCTGGGCTTCCCGCTGGCGGTCATCCTGCTGCGCCTGTGGGTGCTGGTGCCGCTGGCGCTCGGGCGCCGCTCGGCGGCCTTTCTGCCGGCCATGCGGGCGCTGCATGGGGTGACCCGCTGGAGCATGGTCGAGGTCTTCCTGCTGGGCACGCTGGTGGCGATCGTGCGCAGCGCCGGCCTGGCCAGCGTGGTGCCGGGCGTGGGCATCTTCTCGTACGCCGCTCTGACGGTGCTGCTGGCGGCCAACCACGCTGCCGGTCTGCACGGGCTGTGGCAACACGCCGAGGACTGCCGGGCATGAAGCCGCCCACCGAGGTGCTGACGGGCGCGGCGCCCGGCGTGGGCACGGCCTGGTCGCTGGGCCTGTGGAACTGTGCCTGCTGCGGCCTGGTCTCGCAGGCGCGCCCGCTCGACGGGGCCACACCGCGCTGCCCGCGTTGCCTGTTCGCCTTGCATGCGCGCAAGCCCGACAGCCTGCAGCGCACCTGGGCCTACCTGGCGGCGGCGGTGTTGCTCTACCTGCCGGCCAACCTCTTGCCGGTGATGACCACGGCCAGCGTGCTGGGCCAGTTCGAGCACACCATCCTGGGCGGCATCGTCGAACTCTGGCATGCCGGGTCCTGGGAGCTGGCGGTGGTCGTCTTCATCGCCAGCATCGCCGTGCCCCTGCTGAAGATGGCCGCGCTGGCGCTGCTGGCCTGCACGGCACAGCGCGGCTCGACATGGCGCCAGCTCGAGCGCGCGCGCCTGTACCGGCTGCTGGAGACCGTGGGCCACTGGTCGATGCTCGACGTCTTCGTCGTCGTCAGCCTGGTCGGCATGGTGCAGTTCGGCGCCTTTGCCAGCGTGCAGCCGGCCTCGGGCTTGCTCGCCTTCGGCGCGGTGGTGATCGCCACCATGCTCGCGTCGTCCAGTTTCGACGCGCGCCTGCTCTGGCCGGCGTCAGCATCCGCCGCCCAGGCAGCCCCGTCCTGGCGCCTGCGCCAGCGCAACAGACGGCGAGCGACCTTGCCCAGGACACCCGTGCATGAGTGACAGCCCCGCCCCCCCCAGCCCGGGCACCGCGCCGGACGCCAGCAGCAGCCCTGCCGCGGCCTTTCCCCGGCCGGTCATCGTGCGCGCCAACCGGCTGCGCTTCTCACTGGTCTGGATCGTGCCGCTGGTGGCCTTGCTGGTCGGTGGCGGGCTGGTGCTGCGCGCGCTGTTGCAGACCGGGCCGCTGATCACCCTGTCGTTTCGCAGTGCCGAGGGGCTGGAGCCCGGGCGCACCGAGGTGCGCTACAAGGAGGTGGTGGTCGGGCGCGTGACCCAGGTCGGTTTCAGCCCTGACCGGGCCCGCGTGGTGGCCACCGTTCGACTGAACAAGAGCGCGGCCGGCCTGGCGGTTGCTGACAGCCAATTCTGGGTCGTGCGCCCGCGCATCAGCACAGCCGGCGTGAGTGGCCTCAGCACCCTGTTTTCTGGCGCCTACATCGACACCGATGCCGGCGAGTCGGACCAGGACAAGGTCCACTTTGCCGGGCTGGAAGCGCCGCCTTTCGTGTTGCGCGGTGAACCGGGGCGCCGCTTCGTGCTCGACGCCAGCGACCTGGGTTCGCTCGAAGTCGGCTCACCGGTGTACTACCGGCGCACGCGCGTCGGCCGCGTGGTGGGCTATGCGCTGGACGCCCAGCGCGACGGGCTGGATGTGCAGGTGCTGATCGAAGCGCCCAACGACGGACTGGTCACGACGCAGACGCGGTTCTGGAATGCGGGCGGCGTCGACCTCAGCGTGTCGGCCAGTGGCCTGAGCATCAACACCGAGTCGATCGCCGCGCTGGTGGCGGGCGGCATCGCCTTCGGATCGGCGCCGGGCAGCAGCAAGGCGCCGCCCGCGCCCGCCGGCCAGCGCTTTGTGCTGTACGGCGACCGCAAGGCCGCACTGGCCCCGCCCGATGGCCCGGCACAGCGCATCCGCATGCGCTTTGCGACGGGCTTTCGCGGCCTGTCGGCGGGTGCCAGCGTGGAGCTGCTGGGCCTGGAGATCGGCACCGTGCGCAGCACGGCGATGGAATACGACCCGCGCACGCAAGCCTTCGTGCTTCAGGTGCTGGCCGACATCTACCCGGCCCGCCTGGGCGACGCGCGGCGTGCCTTCATGGCGCCGGCGGCTGGCCCCGCCCCGTCCGACGCCGTCTTCATCCAGCGCCTGGTCGAGCGCGGTCTGCGGGCCCAGATCAAGAGCGGCAACCTGCTCACCGGCCAGCCGCGTGTCGCACTCGAACTGCAGGCCCGGGTGCCCAAGACCACGCTCGACGCGGCCTTGCCGGTGCTGCTGATTCCGACCCTCGGCGCGGGCAGCGGCGACCTGCAGCAGCAGACCTCCGAGATCCTCGAACGCATCGCCAGCATCCGCTTCGAGCAGATCGGCGCAGACCTCGAGCGCACGCTGAAGAACACCGGCGAGAGCAGCGCTGCCTTGCCAGACACACTGAAGAACACCAACGCGGCCATCGCCGTGCTGCAGCAGACGCTGGCCAGCGCCAACGCGGCGATCCAGCAACTCTCGCCGCAGGCCCAACAAGCGCTGGTCGAGACCCAGGGCGCACTGAAGTCACTGCGGGTCACGCTGGACGGCGTGGACCGCAACATCGCGCAGCCCGATGCCCCGCTGCAGCGCGATGCCAGCCGCGCGCTGAGCGAACTGCAGCGTGCGGCCCGTGCCTTGCGGGTGCTGGGTGACTACCTGCAGCAGCACCCCGAGACCCTGCTGCGGGGCAAACCGGCCGACGCCGACATCGGCACGGCCCCTGAAGGACGCCGATGACCGACGATGCGCGCTGGAGCCCGCCTCACCGCGGCCTTGCTGCCTGGCTTGCTGCCGGCCTGTGCGGGGTGGCCGCGCTGCTGCTGGCCGCTTGCGGCACGGCACCGCCGCCGCGCTTTCACACCCTGATGCCCGCTGTCCATCGTGCAGGCCCGCCACCCGGCGGCCTCGGGCTGGCCTGGCAGATGGCCCCGGTGACGGTACCGGCGCAGGTCGATCAGCCGCAGTGGGTGGTAAGCCGGGCCGACGACACGCTGGCCGTGCTGGAGCAGGAACGCTGGATCGCGCCGCTGCAGGACGAGCTGCGCGCGGCCCTGGTCGAGCACCTCAGCGTACAGCTGGGGCCGCCCGGCGCCCGCGCGGCGCCAGGGCATCGTGACTGGCGGGTGGTGCTGGACGTGCGGCGCTTCGACACCACGCCGACGCGCAGCCTGCTGGTGGTGGATTGGACGCTGCAGGCCGCTGCCGGCGAGACGGCGGCGCTGCGCTGCAGCAGCCGTGTCGAGCAAGCCGCGCTGAGCGCCGACATCGCCGCCTTGGCCGCCGCGCACCGCCTGGCCCTGGCGCAACTGGCCGGCCTCATCGTGCAGGCGCTGCGCGATGTCGACGGGCCGGGAGCCGGCGCCTGCCCCTGAGCGGCGCCGGCCCGGTGCGCCCCCAAAGCGGTCAAGGGGGCGGGATTGCGGCCGCAGTGGCCAGGCGGGTGCGCAGGGTCTGTACCGTGACGCTGTCGCCGGCGGCCTGGGCGACGACCAGCGCACGCTCGTAAAAGTCCCGCGCCATGGCCGGCTGGCCACGGCGCTCTTCGTTTTCAGCGCTGCACTGCAAGTCCAGCGCGATGCGTTCGGGCAGACCCAGCTCGCTGTCCAGTTGCAAGGCCTGCGCCAGCAGCGCAGCCGCCGCACCGGTGTTGCCGAGCCGGGTCTCGGCGCGGCCGGCCAGTCGCAGGCCATTGGCCTGCTCCGCGCCCAGACCGGCACCGGCGGCCAGCCTGGCGGCCCGCGTGGCCAGATCGGCAGCGCGCCGCGCGTCGCCCTGGCGCAAGGCCAGGTAGGCCCGCAGGTTGGCCATCGCCGGCGCCAGCGCGCAGGGCTCGGCGCAGTTCGTCTCGGCGCGGTCGGCCCAGCGCAGGGCGCTGGCGGGGTCGGCCTGATCGAGGAAGAGCAAGGCCTTGCGCGCCGCCGCCTGCGCCTGCAAGGCCAGGCTGTAGCGCTGCGGTGCGTTGACGATGAGGTCCAGCCGCGCCTGCGCGGCGTCGGCCTGGCCGAGTCTGCCGTGCACCGCGGCCAGGTTCAGCAGCGCCGTGCCGGCGGCGTCAAAGTCTTCCACCGACTGAGCCGCCGTCAGCGCCTCACGGTAGGACCCCAGCGCCGCCGGCAGGTCGCCGCGCTGCCAGGCCCGCACGCCGTTCTGGTTGCGCGCCTGCAGCTGCAGCTGAACCGGATTGAGCGGCGGGGCCGGTGGCGTCGAGCAGGCCCCCAGCAACAGGCCCAGCAGGCCGCTGCAGGCCCAGAGGCCGGCGCGCCGGCCGGCGCCCGCGGCGCCGCAGCGCTCAGGGCGGGGTGGCATCACGCAGGGCTGCCGCATCGTGGCTGTCCAGGGGCAACAAGGCTGCAGGTGGGGCGGCGATCAAGCCGCGCACCGGCCAGTGGCTCTTCACGCCGCCGACCACCTCCCGCGCGTCTTCCACCAGCGGCACGGCACTGCGCAGCAGGCCCGGCACGGCGGCCGAAGCGGCCGACGACACGCCGCGCACATCACGCGCCGCCGCGTTGAGCTGGTTCAGCGTGTCGCCGGTCTGGGCCAGCAAAGCGGGCAAGCGCTGGTTGACGCTGGCCAGGCTCTGGTCAGCCTGGCCCAGCAGCGTCTGCAGCTGGGCCAGGTTCTGATTCACCCGCGTCAAGGCGCCTTGCGCCTGGCCCATGGCGGTCGCCGCCTGGCCACCCAGGCCGGCCAGCTGGGTGTTCGCCGTGGCCAGCAGCAAACGCAATTCCTGGGTCGAGCGCGCCACGTCCTGGGCTGCCGTGTTGGCCTGCACCAGCACGGCGGCGATATCGCCCTTGCGTTCGGCCACCGTGCCCGACAGTTGCTTGATGTCGTCGAGGATGGGCGCCAGCCGGCCGCGCAGGTCGTTGGCCACCTCGGTCAGCGTGCGGCGCCGGCTGTGGCTGACCTGCGGCCGGGCGCGCGACAGCGGCTGGGCGCTGCTTCCCGGGCTCAATTCGATGATCGCCGCCTGCAACTGCTCCTTGAACCATTCGGCGTGGGCGTCGCTGCGCAGCGCGGCGAAGTGCTGCTCTTCGATCTCCATCGTGACCTTGACTTTCAGGTCGGGCTGCAGCACCAGGTCCGTCACGGCGCCCACGCGAAAGCCACTCAGCCGCACGGTGGTGCCCGGCGAGATGCCGGCGCCGGTGTCGGCCACGAAGTAGAGGCTGGCGGTGCGCGTGAAGGCGCCCTGGCGGGTGGCGATCGCGCCGCCCAACAGCAGCGCCAGCACCGCACCCAGCACCAGCAGGGCCAGCACCTGGCGCCGTATCGACTCACGCTTGAGAGGGGCATCGACCATGGCGTGGGGGAAGTTCCGGGGCGGGTTCGACTTCAGACGAAACGCAGGGCGAAGACCAGCACATCGACGCCGATCACGAAACTCAGGCTGCCAGCGCAGGCTGCCGCCACGGCCTTGGCGACCTCGCCCACGTCGCGCCGGACCTGCAGCCCGTGGTAGCAGGAAATGGCCGCGATGCCGGCGCCGAACATCGCGCCTTTGGCCATCGACAGCGGAACCTGCCAGCCGTCGGCGGCGAGCAGGAAGTCGTCCAGCTCCGAGGCGACTGTGGTGCCCAGCGTGAACGCCGAGGCGACGATGGCCGACGCGATGGTCAGGAATTCGAAGCACACCACCAGCAAGGCGCCGCCCACGGCGCCACCCAGCACCCGTGGCAGCACGACCTCGTCTTCGTGCATCGAGGCCTGCCACAGCGTTTGATTGATGTCGCTGCGCAGGTTCATCAAGCCCACTTCCGCAGCGATCGCCGCGCTGCTGCGAACGATCATGATGAAGGCGGTCAACAGCGGCCCGAGTTCGCCCAGCCCCCCGCTGACGATGGCCTTCAGGGCTTCTTCGTTGTCGTCACCCAGCAGCGCCATCAGGCGTGTCACCCCCACCGCGCCGAACAGCACGGCCACGGCCGCCGCATAGGGCAAGGCCCGCACGCCGGTGAAGTGGATCTGGCGCCACAGCCCGTCGCGCACGCCCGTGTCGGCCAACATGCCGCGGTGCGCCAAGGCATGCGCCACCATCGAGATGTAGCCCAGCGCCAGGCGGTAAGAGGCCGCGATCATCGGCTGGATTGGAACAGACCGGTCGTCGGGTTCTTGGGCATTTCGGGCCCGGCCTCAGTCGACCTTGGCCCCCGACGCCTTCACCACCTGCGCCCACTTGCGGGTTTCAGCGGCGATGAAGGCCGTGAACTCGGCCGGTGTCATGCCGCTGGGAATGGCGCCCTGCGACAGCAGGCGTTCCTTGATCACCGGCGTTGCCAGGGCCTTGGCGGTTTCCTGCTGGATGCGGCTGACGACATCGGCCGGTGTGCCGGCCGGCGCCAGCAGGCCGAACCACGAACTGGCCTCGTAGCTCTTGAGCTGCGCCCCGCCGGCCTCGGCCACGGTCGGCACCTCGGGCAGCGCGCCCGAACGCTGGGCGCTGGTGACGGCCAGCGCCTTGAGCTTGCCGCTCTTGATGTGCGGCAGCGCGCTGGGCAGGTTGTCGAACATCAGGTCGACATTGCCCGACATCAGGTCGATCAGCGCCGGACCGGACCCGCGGTAGGGCAGGTGCAGCATGAAGGTGCCGGTCAGGCTCTTGAACAGTTCGGCCGACAGGTGGATGCTGGTGCCGTTGCCCGAACTGGCCACGTTCAGCCGGCCGGGGTTGGCCTTGGCGGCGCGCGCCAGGTCGGCGATGGTGTGGATGCCGTACTTCTGCGCCGAAGCCGGGTTGATCACGACCACATTGGGCACGCCGGCCACCAGCGTCACGGGCGCGAAGTCCTTGACGTGGTCGTAGGGCATCTTGGGGTACAGCGCCGGGTTGATGGCGTGCGTGCCCACGGTGCCCATCAGCAGGGTGTAGCCGTCGGCGGCCGACTTGGCCACCTCGGCCGCGCCGTTGTTGCCGCCCGCGCCGGGCTTGTTGTCGACGATGAAAGGCTGGCCGAACACGCGCTGCAGCTCGGGCGCGATGGCGCGGGCCAGGATGTCGGTGGTGCCGCCGGCGGCGAAGGGCACGACGATGCGCACGGGCTTGGCGGGCCAGGCGCTTTGCGCGCGGCCGACCAGGGGCCAGGCGCTGCTGGCGAGAAGGATATGGCGGCGGCTCAGGCGCATGCGGTGTCTCCGATGGGTTTCGCTGCGGAGTCTGACGCCTTGCGCGCCCGCCGCGCAGCGGGGGCATCCCTAGCGCCATGACCGGCCGCCAGGCCTAGAGCTTCAATTCCAGCCGCAGCGACCAGTTGATGTAGCTCGGCCCGGTGCTGGACACCGTGGTGCGTTCGTTCACGGCCGGCGTGGTGATGTCGCTGACCGTGCCGGTGGTGTAGTCGCGGGGCGTCAGGTTGCTGCCCAGCAGGCGCAGCGCCACGGCCGGGTTGAAGGTCCACAGCGCGTAGCCGTCCCAGACGCGCTTGGTGGTGACGCTGACGGACTGGCCGACATCGGTCTTCGTCGTGTAGCCAGGCACCCAGTTGACGTTGCCGCCGAAGCTCAGCGGCGTGCCACGCAGGCGGTAGTCGGCGCCGAGGTTGCCGGTGGCCTTGGCCTGCTGGTCGAGGCGGTTGTCGGGGCCGGGCACGGCCTTCACGCGCGACTGGAAGAACGACAGGTTGCTGCGCAAGTCGACCCCCGGCGCGCCTGTGAAGAGCTGGTCCAGGCGGAACTTGCCGTCGAGTTCCAGGCCCGAGGTGGACGCATTGCCGATGTTCTGCATGCGCTGCACCCAGCGCGGATAGCTGCTGTAGGAGACCGTCTCCAGGCTCTTGACGCCACGCATCAGGTTGCTGATTTCGCGGTGGAAGAGGTTGGCGCTGAGCACGCCGCCGCCGTCCAGGTAGCGCTCGAAGGCCAGGTCGATGCCGGTGGCCAGTTCGGGCTTCAGGTTCGGGTTGCCGGCCGTGTCGGGGCTGGTCTCGACGTTGGGGCCGGTGCTGGGGTAGTCGCGGTTGATCGTCGGCCGCGCGATCAGCGTGCCCAGCGTCGGCGGCCGGTAGCTGCGGGTCAGGCTCAGGCGCACCTGGTCACGCTTCTTGGCGTCGGGCTTCCAGACGGCGAAGAACAGCGGCGTCCAGACGCTGCTGCTGTTGCTCGGGTTGGGGACCGCGCTGGCGCTGCCGTTGTCGCCGCGGGTGTTGATGCCTTCCCAGCGCAAGCCACCCTGCACCGTCCAGTTCGGGTCGACGACCCATTCGTCCTGGATGTAGGCCGCCGTGCGCAAGGCCTGGGCCTGCAGGTTGCTGCCGTAGTCGACCAGCAGGGGCACGCCGTTCTGCAAGGTGGACTTGCTTTCGTCGCGCCGCGACAGGTCGATCTCGGCGCCGCTGACCAGGCTGTGTTCGCTGGGTGCGGCACCCAGGGGGCCGCCGCTGGCCGCAGCGTTCGCGCCACCGCTGGCCACGCCGGTGCCCTTGAAGGTCAGGTTGACCGACTTTTCACGCGTCGTGCTGTGGTCGTCCAGCGTGCGGTTCACCGCGCCGAACTCGTTGCGCAGGGTGTTGCTCACAGACTTGAAGCTGCCGCCCCCGCCGTTGACTTCCAGCCGCACCGGGCCGACCCGTTGGCGCCACTGCAGCGCCAGCCGGGCGTTGGTGTAGCGGCTGTCGCCGTCGCTGGTGCCGAAATCGTAGAGGCCCGGCGTGGTCGGCCGGCTCAGGGGCTTGACCTGGCTGAAGCGCGTGTTGCTGGTGGCTTCGGTGTGGAAGACGCTGGGCGTCAGCGAGAGCTGGTCGCCGGCTTCACCCAGGCGCCACTGCAGGCGGCTGGTCAGGTTGCTGCCGAAGCGCTTGTCCTCGGTGAGGCTGGTGGCCGTGCGGTCTTCCAGCAGCACGCCGGTGGCCATGTCGTTGACCGTGGTGCGCGTGGTGTTGCTGTTCTCGCGGCGCGGGAAAAAGGCCGAGCCGGAGATGTTGTAGGTCAGGTCGCCGGCGCTGTCGTTGTGCGTCCAGTTCAAGCCCTGCGAGACCTTGCCGTTCTCGACGCTGGCGCCGCCGCGCAGGTCGTTCAGGCGGCGCTTGAAACCTTCGCGGGTGATGATGTTGATGGTGCCGGCGATGGCCTGTGCGCCGGTTTCGGCGGTCGGCGCGCGCAACAGCTCGATGCGCTCGACCTGCTCGGGCGTCAGGCTTTCGATGCTGAAGCCCGGCGGCACGCGCTGGCCGTCGATCAGGATCTGGGTGTAGCCGGCACCCAGGCCGCGCAGGCGCGGCGGCCCGCCGCGGCCGGGTGCGCCGGGGGTGGTCACGCCGGGCAGGCGGCGCAGCACCTCGCCGACGGTGGCGTCGCCGAACTTGTCGATCTCTTCGCGGCCGATGACGATCTTGGCGGCCGTGCTCAGACGGCGTTCATCGACGTCGGCGTTGCGCCCGCCGGTGATCTCGATGCGCTGGGCATCGGCCGGCGCCGCTGCGGCGGGCCGGGGCCGCGCGGCAGGGGCCGAGGCCGCGCGGGCCGGCGGCGGCGCCGCGGTGGGCGCTGACGCTGGGGCTGCGGGTGGTGCAAGCTGCTGCGCGGCGGCGGCCGTGGCCGTCAGGACCAAGGCCTGGGCGACGGTGGCGCGCAGCGGGAAACGGGGGTGGCGGGGGAAGGGCATGGGCGTGGATTGTGTCTGGCGCGTCGTACCGTTTTCGGGCGAGGGCCACCCGTTTGCCTTTCTTCACGCAGCCTGGGTGCCCGTCCACCTGCAACGTGGCAAGCGGGTACGCTAGGCGCCCTGGCCGAACCCCGAAGGACCCCGCATGAAAACCCGCGCAGCCGTGGCCTGGAAGGCCGGCGCCCCGCTGACCATCGAAACCGTCGACTTGCAAGGCCCGCGCGCCGGCGAGGTGCTGGTCGAGATCAAGGCCACCGGCATCTGCCACACCGACCAGTACACGCTGAGCGGCGCCGACCCCGAAGGCCTGTTCCCGGCCATCCTGGGCCACGAGGGCGCGGGCATCGTGCTCGAGGTGGGCGCGGGTGTCACGTCGCTGAAAGCGGGCGACCACGTGATTCCGCTGTACACGCCGGAATGCCGCCAGTGCAAGTTCTGCCTGAGCCGCAAGACCAATCTGTGCCAGCAGATCCGCGCCACGCAAGGCCAGGGCCTGATGCCCGACGGCACCAGCCGCTTCTCTTTGAACGGACAAGCGATCCTGCACTACATGGGCACCAGCACCTTCGCCAACCACATCGTGGTGCCCGAGATCGCACTGGCCCAGATCCGCAAAGATGCGCCTTTCGACAAGGTCTGCTACATCGGCTGCGGCGTGACCACCGGCGTGGGCGCGGTGATCTACAGCGCCAAGGTGGAGGCCGGCGCCAACGTGGCGGTCTTCGGGCTGGGCGGCATCGGGCTGAACGTGATCCAGGGCGCGAAGATGGTGGGCGCCGACAAGATCATCGGCGTCGACATCAACCCGACCCGGCAAGCGATGGCGCGGCGCTTCGGCATGACGCACTTCATCAACCCGAAGGCAGTGCCCAACGTGGTCGACGCCATCCAGCAGCTGACCGACGGTGGCGTCGACTACAGCTTCGAGTGCATCGGCAACACCACCACCATGCGCCAGGCGCTGGAGTGCTGCCACAAGGGCTGGGGCCGCAGCCTGATCATCGGCGTGGCGGCGGCGGGGCAGGAGATCGCCACCCGGCCCTTCCAACTGGTGACCGGCCGCAAGTGGGAAGGCAGCGCTTTCGGTGGCGCACGCGGCCGCAGCGATGTGCCCAGGATCGTCGACTGGTACATGGAAGGCAAGATCCAGATCGACCCGCTGATCACGCACACGCTGAAGCTCGAAGACATCAACGAAGGCTTCGACTTGATGGCGCGCGGCGAGAGCATCCGCAGCGTGGTCCTCTTCTGACGAACCAAGGGCAGGGGCCATGACCTTCACCACGCTCAGCGAACACGCCTGCTTCGGCGGCGTGCAAGGTTTCTACCAGCACGCCAGTACCGTCATCGGCCTGCCGATGCGCTTCGGCGTCTTCGTGCCACCGCAGGCGAAGACGCGCCCGGTGCCGGTGTTGTTCTGGCTGGCCGGCTTGACCTGCACCGAAGAAACCTTCGCCATCAAGGCTGGCGCGCAGCGCGTGGCGGCTGAACTGGGCTTGATGCTGGTGACGCCCGACACCAGCCCGCGCCACACCGGCGTCACAGGCGCCGACGAGGCCTGGGACTTCGGCCACGGCGCGGGCTTCTACCTCGACGCCACGCAGGCGCCCTGGGCCCACCACTGGCGCATGGAAAGCTATGTCACCGGCGAACTGCCGGCGGTGCTGGCGCAGCACTTCGCGACCCAGCCCGGCGCGTTGGGCGTCTTCGGCCATTCGATGGGCGGCCACGGTGCGCTGACGTTGGCGCTGCGCCACCCGGGGCTGTACCGCAGCGTGTCGGCTTACGCGCCCATCGCCGCGCCGATGCGCTGCCCCTGGGGCGTGAAGGCCTTCACCGGCTATCTGGGTGCCGACCGCAGCAGCTGGGCCGCGCACGACGCCACGGCGCTGATTGAGTCGGGCGCGCGCTGCCCGCCGCTGCTCATCGACCAGGGCGAGGCCGACCCCTTCCTGACCGAGCAGTTGCTGCCGCGACGCTTCGAAGCCGCCTGCCGCGACGCGGGCCAGCCGCTGACGCTGCGCCGGCACCCGGGCTACGACCACGGCTACTTCTTCATCGCCAGCTTCGTCGAAGACCACCTGCGCCACCATGCGGCGAGTCTGTTGGGCTGAATGCAGATCACTGACCTGCGGGCCCGCCTGCGCGACCTCGGCGCCAACCCGAAGCACGAAGAACGCGTGCTGCGGCTGTGGGCCTGCGCGCAGCCGCAAGACCACGGCAAACGGCCGCTGGACAGCTTCCTGCCCAAGCCACTGCGCGAGGCGTTGCCTCAGCTCACGGTTGAGTTGTCGGCCCTGGCGACGCTGCAATCGCAGCACCCGGGCGAAGACGGCTCGGTGCGGCTGCTGGTGGGCCTGGGCGACGGGCAGACGGTGGAAAGCGTGCTGCTGCCGCGCGACCGCGCGCAGGCGCTGTGCATCAGCACGCAGGTCGGTTGCGCGGTCGGCTGTGTGTTCTGCATGACGGGCACTGGCGGCCTTTTGCGTCAGTTGACGAGCGGCGAAATCGTGGCCCAGGTGGCGCTGGCGCGCCGCGCGTTTGCCGACCGGCCGATCCGCAAGGTGGTCTTCATGGGGATGGGCGAGCCGGCGCACAACCTGGACGCCGTCCTGCAAGCCATCCAGCTGCTGGGCACGGGCGGCGCCATCGCCCACAAGCAGATCGTCTTCAGCACGGTGGGCGACCCGCGCGTCTTCGAGCGCCTGCCGGGCGAACGCGTGCGGCCGGCGCTGGCCCTCAGCCTGCACAGCAGCAAGCCGGCGCTGCGCGAACAACTGCTGCCGCGCGCGCCGCGCATGACGCCCAGCGCCTTGGTGGAAGCCGGCGAGGCCTACGCCCGAGCGACCGGCTACCCCATCCAGTACCAATGGACGCTGATCGAAGGCGTGAACGACGGCGACGACGAGATCGACGGCATCGCCACCTTGCTGCACGGCAAGTACGCGCTGATGAACCTGATCCCCTTCAACGCCGTGCCCGGCATGCCGTGGAAGCGACCGAGTTGGGAGCGCGCCGCCGAGATGGCGCGCAGCCTGCACCGCCGCGGGGTGCTGACCAAGCTGCGGCAGTCGGCGGGGCAGGATGTCGAGGGAGGCTGCGGGCAGCTGCGGGCGCGCGGGCTTGAGCAGTCGGCGCAGACGGCGCAGGCGGGTGCGACAGCGCTGCGCCAGCCCATCCCCATCGCCCTGGCACGGTCGCCACGGTCGACGTAGTTCGTCAGCCGCGCCAGCGCGGCCCCGGTGAGTCGGTGGTCAGGTCAGGTCCGACGCCTCTGGGCGCCCGGCTGGCGGTGACAACTGCAAACAGTGCTTACCAGCCTGCGGCTGCGGGGACAGCCTGAGCCCCCACAGAATGCACCGCAACCGGAGATGCCCATGTTGATGACGCGTGCCCAACCCCGACTTGCCGCTGCGGCACTGGCCCTGGCGGCGATGGCCGCCACGGCGGCGCCGCTCACCGAAGGTGATGCCCGGCGCTTCCTGGCCCAGGCCACCTTCGGCCCCACCGAGCCGGGCGTGGCCGAGTTGCAAAGCCTGGGCAAGGCGGCCTGGCTGCAGCGCCAGTTCGGCTTGGCCAGCTCGGACTACCGCGGCCTGAGTTACGTCGACCCGAACAGCAACATCGGGTGCCCGACCGGCTCGCCCGACACCTGCAAGCGCGACCAGTACAGCCTGTTCCCGGTGCAGGTGCAGTTCTTCCAGAACGCGCTCAACGAAAGCGACCAATTGCGCCAGCGCACAGCCCTGGCGTTGAGCGAGATCCTGGTGGTGTCGGGCACGCAGATCAATCTGCCTTATGCGATGGCCAACTACCAGCGCATCTTCCTCAGCAACGCCTTCGGCAACTTCCGCGACGTGCTGCGCGCGGTGACGCTCAGTCCGGCCATGGGCCGCTTCCTGAACATGGCCAACAACGACAAGCCCAACCCGGCCAAGGGCATCCAGCCGAACGAGAACTACGCGCGCGAGGTGCTGCAACTGTTCAGCATCGGGCTGTGGCAGCTCAACCCCGACGGCACGCCGCAGCTCGGGGCCGGCGGTTTGCCCATCGCCAGCTACGACCAGGAAGCGGTCGAAGGCTTTGCCCATGCCTTCACCGGCTGGACCTATGCGCCGCGCCCGGGCGCCACGCGCAGCCGCTTTCCGAACCCGAGCTACGACGGCGCGCCGATGATGGCCTTCGCGGAGCACCACGACACGGCAGCCAAAAGCCTGCTCAACGGCGCCGTCCTGCCGGCCGGCCAGAGTGCCCAGGCCGACCTCGACGCCGCCATCACCAACATCTTCATGCACGCCAATGTCGGCCCCTTCATCGGCCGCCAGCTGATCCAGCAACTCGTCACCGCCAACCCCAGCCCGGCCTACGTGGCCCGGGTCACGGCGGCGTTCAATGGCGGCGGCGGTGCCCACCCGCGCGGCGACATGAAGGCCGTGCTCAACGCCATCCTGCTCGACCCCGAGGCCGCCCAGCCGGCAGCACCGCAAAAGTTCGGCAAGTTGCGCGAGCCCATCGTGCAGCTGACACACCTGTTCCGCACCCTGGGCGGCACCAGCGACGGCGTCTGGCTCCGCGCGCAGGCGGCCAGCCTGGGCCAGCCCCTCTTCAGCCCGCCTTCGGTGTTCAACTTCTTCTCGCCCGACCAGGACCTGCCCGACGACCCCACCTTGGACGGCCCGGCCTTCGGGCTGTTCAGCGCCAGCAGCGCCTTCACCCTCAGCGGGGTGCTGGCCACGGCCTTGAACGGCAAGGGCGTGGCGCCCGACCCCAAGGTGGCCGGTGCCATCGGCAGTCACATCGACCTGGCACGCTGGCAGGCCCTGGCCGGCAACCCGGCTGCGCTGGTGGCCGACATCAACCGCGTGCTGTTTGCCGGCCGCATGAGCAGCCCGCTGCAGCAGGCCCTGCTCAAGGCGGCGCAACTGCAACCCGCCAGCAAGCCGCTGGACCGCGCCCGCTCGGCCTTGTTCCTGGCCGTGATGTCGCCCGAATACCTGGTGGAGAACTGACATGACCCGCACATCCCGACGTCACTTTCTGGGCCGCACGGCCGCTCTGGCCACCGCGGGTGCCTGGGCCCCGCAGGCCCTACGCGCCGCACCGCTGGCCGGTAGCGACTACCGCGCGCTGGTCTGCGTCTTTCTGTACGGGGGCAACGACGGCAACAACATGGTCGTGCCGCTGGACAGTGCCGGCTACGCGCAGTACGCCAAGGCACGCGGCAACGCCGCAGCCGGTGGCCTGGCCCTGCAGGCGTCCACGCTCGCGCCGCTGGCGGGCTCAACGGTCGGTCTGCATGGCGCCCTCGGCCCGCTGGCCGAGATCTGGAAGCAGGGCCATCTGGCCGTGCAGGCCAACGTCGGCACGCTGGTGCGGCCGATGAGCAAGGCCGATTTCAAGGCGCCGGGCGCGCAGCAGCCGCCGAATCTGTTTTCGCACAGCGATCAGCAAGCCCAGTGGCAGCGCGGCGCCAGCGCCACGGCCTCGAGCACCGGCTGGGGTGGCCGGGTGGCCGACCTGCAGCCGGGCGGCGTCGTGCCCATGGTGTTGTCGGTCAGCGGCAACAACGTGTTCATGAACGGGCTGACCACCGACGGCTTGGCCATCGGCTCGGGCAGCGGTTTCGCGATCAAGGGCTTCGGCAACAAGCCCCAGGCCAACCCCTTGTTCAGGCTCTACGCCGAGCTGTTGCAGCAGCCCTACGTCCATGCCGAAGAGCGCGCCGCCGCCGGCGTGCTCAAGCAGGCCCTGCAGGCCAGCACGGCCCTGAATTCGGCCTTGGCCACGGCCGGCAGCACGTCGGGCCTCTTCGCCGGGCAGAACGGCAGCCTGGCGCGACAGCTGCTCACCGTGGCCAAGCTCATCGAGGCGCGACCGAGCATCGGCGCCACGCGCCAGATCTTCTTTGTCTCGATGGGCGGCTACGACACCCACAACGACCAGCTCGCGCAGCAGGACCGGCTGTTCGGCGAACTCGGCCCGGCGCTCAAGGCTTTCTACGACGCGACGCAGCAACTCGGCGTGGCCCAGCAGGTGACCACCTTCACGGCGTCGGACTTCGCGCGCACCCTGCAGCCGGCCTCGGGTGGCGGCACCGACCATGCCTGGGGCAACCACCAAATCGTGATCGGCGGCAGCGTGCGCAGCGGCCTGTACGGGCGCATGCCGCAACTGGTGCTGGGCGGGCCCGACGACGTGTCCAGCGAAGGCCGCTGGTTGCCCAGCACTTCGGTCGACCAGATGAGCGCGACCCTGGCCGCCTGGCTGGGCGTCGGCCCGGCCGACCTGGCCGGCGTCTTCCCGCACCTGGGCAACTTCAGCCAGCCCAGGCTGGGCTATTTCGGCTGAAGCCTGGCGTGGCGGACCGCGGCCCTGTCGATCTGCGCGGCGAGAGCGCTGCCGCTAGCGGCGCCAGACCGTGACCTGCCAGTTGTCGATGCCGTGCACGACGGTGCCGGCCGCGACACCGGCCGCCAACGTCGCGCGGCGGGCGTAGCCGAAACGCAGCAGCGCGCCACCCGCGCCGAAATCGGGGCAGGCCTCGGCGGCCGTGCAGGCCGGGCCCTGGACGAGCACGAAGGCACTGGCGTTCAAACTGGCCGACTTCGGCATCGGGGTCCAGAACGACGCGGTGCAGTCGGATGCCGCCGCCAGATAGCGGCGGCTGCCCTGCTCCAGCAGCAGACTCGACTGGACCCCGTAACTCAAGGTGCTGGTGGGCTGACGGATGCAGTCTTCGGTGTAGTCGATGGCCGCGATCGCGCCCAGGCTGGCGGGGTCGTAGGTGGCGGCCAGCGCCCGATGGAAGACGTCCAGGGTGCTGGGGCCTGCCGTCAGGCTGTGCACCATCGCACGGTAGGCGGCGGGGTTGCCCCCGGCTGCGGCCCGGTCCACGCTGTGGCTGGGGCCGCCCACCAGCGGACTGACCGTGGCATCGACCGCCCAGTTGGCGTTCTGGAAGTCGCCATCCGCATAGACCAGGCCGGGACGCGACGAGACCAGCAGCTGCGCGGTCGCGGTCAGGCTGGCGCCGGCGCCCTGAACCTGCACGCGCAGCACGGTGGCGTCGTCGGCCAAGGGCACGTTGGTCAGCGTCAGGGTGCTGCTGGTGGCGCCGGCGATGTTCACGTAGCTTTGCCCCGCGTCGGCGGAGCGCTGCCACTGGTAGCTGGGCTGTTGCGCCGTGGTGTTGACCGCGAACACCGCCGTGGCGCCGGCCTGGACGATCAAGCGGTAGGGGAAGACCGCCGCCGAGGCAGGAAAGGTGATCGGCCCGACCGTCGGGTTGCAGGTGTTGGAGAAAAAGCTGCACTCGGGCGGCGAGTTGGCCGGGCCACAGCCGCCAAGAATCAGCAGCTCCAGCACAGCCAGGCCGACACCCGCGCGGACTTGCCGTTCGCTCAGCACCATGGCGGCCTCCGGTATGCCCCGCGTGATGACCCGGCTGGCCTCGGGGCCCTCAAATTGTGCGGCGGCAACTTGCCCCCTGTCGAGCGCCTTGTGACGCCGCGCCGTCAGAATCGAGCCACCTTCACGGCCCTGCCCCGACGCCCATGCACGCTACCCTGCCCTTGCTGGCCGCCACCGACTTCCCCGCGCTGACGCGCGGCGCGCTGCACACGCTGCAGGTGAACCTGGGCTACCGCTGCAACCAGAGCTGCCTGCACTGCCATGTGAATGCCGGCCCGACGCGCACCGAGATGATGGACGCGGGCACCGCGGCGCTGGTGCTGCAGGTGCTGGCCGCGCGCGGCGTGCCCACGCTGGACCTGACCGGCGGCGCGCCTGAACTCAGCCCGCACTTCCGCGACCTGGTGCGCGGCGCGCGGGCGCTGGGCGTGCACGTCATCGACCGCTGCAACCTGACCATCCTGAGCGAACCGGGCCAGGCCGATCTGGCTGCCTTCCTGGCCGAACAGGGCGTGGAAGTGGTGGCCTCGCTGCCCTGCTATTCGGTGGCCAACGTCGACCGCCAGCGCGGTGCCGGCGTCTTCGACCGCAGCATCGCCGGCCTGCAGGCCTTGAACGCCCTGGGCTACGGCCAGCCCGGCAGCGGCCGGGTGCTGAACCTGGTCTACAACCCGCAGGGCGCGTCGCTGCCGCCGCCGCAGGGCCCGCTGCAAGCCGACTACCAGCGCGAACTGCAGCAGCACTTCGGCATCCGCTTCAACCACCTGTACGCGCTGACCAACATGCCCATCCAGCGCTTCGGCAGCACGCTGATCAGCCAGGGCACCTTCGCCAGCTACCTGCAACTGCTGAAGTCCAGCTTCCAGGCGCACAACCTGGACAGCGTGATGTGCCGCAGCCAGATCAGCGTGGACTGGGAGGGCACGCTCTACGACTGCGACTTCAACCAGATGCTGGGCCTGCGGGCGCGGCTGGGCCGCGTGGCCCAGCCGCATCTGCGCGACCTGCTGACGCACGACGGCACGGGCGACGCCATCCGCGTGGCCGAGCACTGCTACGGCTGCACCGCCGGCCAGGGCAGCAGCTGCGGCGGCGCGCTGGCCGGCTGAGCCCACCGACGCGACGCAGCGCGCGATGCAGCTGTCCATCGTCGTGCCAGTGCTGGACGAGGCCGCGGGCATCAGCGCCAGCCTGCACGCGCTGGCGCCGATGCGCGGGCTGGGGCATGAAGTCATCGTCGTCGATGGCGGCAGCCGTGACGGCACACCGGCGCTGGCAGCGCCGCTGGCCGACGCCGTGTTGGCCAGCCCGCGCGGCCGGGCGCGCCAGATGAACGTCGGCGCCGCAGCGGCGCGCGGCGGCGTGCTGCTCTTCCTGCATGCCGACACCGCCTTGCCCGCCGAGGTCACAGGCGCCCTCGAACAGGCCCTGGCCAGCGGCGCGCGGTGGGGCCGTTTCGACGTCCGCATCAGCGGCCGTTCGGCGATGTTGCCGGTGATCGCCACCCTGATGAACGCCCGTTCCCGGCTGACCGGCATCGCCACCGGCGACCAGGCGATCTGGGTCGAGGCGGCGCTGTTCCGCCAGCTGGGCGGCTATGCCGAACTGCCGCTGATGGAAGACATCGAACTCAGCCACCGGCTGCGTACCGTCAGCCCGCCGGCTTGTCTGCGAGAGCAGGTGCTCACGTCAGGCCGACGCTGGGAGCAGCGCGGCGTGTGGCGCACCATCTTCCTGATGTGGCGGCTGCGCTGGCTTTACTGGCGCGGCGCGCCGGCCGAGCAGCTGGCGCAGGCCTACCGGTGACCGCGCCTGCCGGGCCCCGCGCGGCCAGCCACATCGCCGTCTTTGCCAAGGCGCCGCAAGCCGGCCTGGCCAAGACGCGGCTGGCCCCGGCCCTGGGTGCAGCCGGTGCCGCGGCGCTGGCCGAACGCCTGCTGGACCATGCCGTGGCGCAAGCCGTCGCGGCCGGGCTGGGGCCGGTGACGGTCTGGGCCACGCCCGACGCGGCGCACCCGGCTTTCGAGCGCCTGCGCGCACAGCACGGCGTGCGCCTGGCCGTGCAGTGCAGCGGCGACCTGGGAAGGCGCATGGCTCGGGCCTTCGAGCTGACGCTGGCCGAAGACCCCGCCACGCCGCTGCTGCTGATGGGCAGCGACGCCCCGGCGCTGGACGCGGCCCTGCTGCGGCGGGCGGCGGCGGCCCTGCAAGCCCGGCCGGCGGTCTTCGTGCCGGCGTTGGACGGCGGCTACGCCCTGGTCGGCCTGCGCTCACCCGCGCCCACGCTCTTCAACGGCATGACCTGGAGCACGCCCCGGGTGATGGCCGAAACCCGCCGCCGACTGACCGCCGCCGGTCTCACGCACCACGAACTGCCGGCGCTGGCCGACATCGACGAACCCGCTGACCTGGCGCACCTGCCGCCCGGCTGGCTGGATGGAGGGCTCGCCCGGCACGCCCCGTGCGCCAACCCGGCGCAAGCGCACGACCAGGCGTGACCGGCACGGCCCGCAGCGTTGACAATGGCCCCCTGCACTGCCGCAGAGCCTGCCACCGCCCATGTCCGAGACGCCCCCGCCTGCCGCGCACCCCGAAGTGATCGCGCCCCCCACCGAGAACGCCGTGGCCGCCGTGCCGGCCGAAGGTCCCGTGGCCCTGGCCGCGCCTGAACCCGCCGCGGCTGAACCGACCGCAGATGAAGCCGTGTCGACGGCCGCTGAAACGGCGAACGCCGAAACCGACAGCGATGCGCCGGCGACCGCCGACGGCGGCGAGCCCCCGAAGGCCGCCGCCACGCTGTCACCGGCTGCGGTGGCCGCCTTGCTGGCGCAGCACTTCCCGGCGCTGTTCGGCGCCGGCCGCGCGCTGCCGATCAAGCTGCGCATCCAGGCCGACATCCAGGCCCGCGCGCCGGGTCTGGTCAACAAGAAGTCGCTGTCCGTCTTCCTGCACCGCTACACCACCAGCACGGCCTATCTGAAAGCCCTGGCGACGCAGCCGCAGCGCCTGGACCTGGACGGCGCAGCGGCCGGCGACATCGAAGTCCTGCACCGCGACGCGGCGGCCGCTGAAGTCGATCGCCGCAAGCAGATGTTCGAGGACCGCCGTGCGCTGGAACGCGAGCAGCAGCGCGCCGCCGCGCAGGAAGCCCGTCGCGCGCAGAACGCCCAGAACGCCGCGCGGGCCACCGCCCGCGACAACGCCGAAGGCGAAGCCCGCCGCAACCGCGCGGTGCTGCTGCGCGCCTTCGAAACCGCCACCCTGACCAAGGCCAACTTCTGTGCGCTGAAGGGCATCACCGAAGCCGAGCTCGACGCGCAGGTGGTGCTGGCCAAGCAGGAACGCGAGCAGCGCGCGCTCGAACCGCAGCGTCCCGACCACCGCGACGCCCCGCGCCGCGAAGGCCGTGCGCCGCAACGGCCGGACGGCCCGCGCGGCCCGCGCCCGTCGGGTGGCGGTGGTGGTGGCGGCGGGCGACCTGCCGGTGGACCGCCACGCGGCCCGCGCCGCGGCCCTGCGGCCTGAACCCGCACGTTCACGCGGCCCTGGCGTTTTCCTGAGCGCAGCGGCCCCGGCGCTCACGCACACTCGCGGCGGCTGACACACTGGATGCTGGACCGATGAACACACGATCACCCTGGACCCGCCTGCTGGGCGTTCTGACCCTGGCCCTGGCCAGCACCGCCATCAGCACGGGCGCTCGGGCCCAGGCCTGGCCCGCCAGGCAGCCGATCAAGCTGGTTGCGGTCTTCCCGCCCGGCGGCTCGGTCGATCAGGTCGCACGCATCCTGCAACCGGTGCTGCAGCAGCAGCTCGGGCAAACCGTCATCGTCGACAACAAGGGCGGCGCCTCGGGCACCATCGGCACCGGTGCGGTGGTGTCGTCGCCGCCCGACGGCTACACCTACGCGGTGGTCTTCGACACCCACGGCGTGAACCCGGCGCTGATCCCCGGCCTGCTCTACGACACGCGCAAGGACCTGGCCACGGTGGCGCTGATCGGCACCAGTTCCATGGTCATCGCGACCCACGCCGATTCACCCTACAAGACCTTTGCCGACGTCGTGGCCGCCGTCAAGGCGGGCAAGAACGTCAGCTACGGCACCATCGGCAACGGCAGCCTGGGCCACCTGGCGATGACGCTGCTGGCCAAAGGCAACCACTTCGACCTGACGCACGTGCCCTACCGCGGCGGCGGCCCGCTGATGAACGACGCCGTGGCCGGCCACGTGCCGTTGTCCATCGGTTCGGTCTTCGTCACCAAGCCGCACATCGACAGCAAGCGGCTGCGCCCGCTGGTCGTCACCACCGACAAGCGCAGCCCCATCCTGCCCGACGTGCCGACACTGGCCGAAAGCGGTTACGCCGGCTTCAACGCGCCGGCCTGGTGGGCCGTGCTGGCGCCCGCCAAGACGCCGCCCGAGATCGTGGCGCGCATGAACGACGAGATCAACAAGGCGCTGAAGTCGCCCGAGGTGGCGAGCAAGCTGGCCGCGCAAGGCATCGCCGTCAACATCGGCACGCCGGCTGCAGCGCAGGCCTTCATCGACAACCAGATCGACGTCTGGGGCAAGGTGGTGAAGGCCAACGGCATCAAGGCCGATTGAGCCGGACCGAACCGCTGGTGCGCCTGACCGCCGACGACCTGCGGCGCCTGCCGCCACCGGCGCTGACCCCCGCCGGCTGTGCCTGTGCCGCGCTGGTCTGCCCCGGCTGGGAGTCGGTGTCGGCGCCACCCGGCGAACCCGTGTTGCGCCACCTGGGCACGCTGCGCGACAGCGCCGACGAAGAGCCCACGCTGACCGAAGTGCACGAGGGCGGCACGCGCTACGCGTCGCCCACGGCGCCCATCGCGCCGGGCGGCTTCCCGTTCAACCGCTGCGAGGTCTGGGCCTGCCGCGCTTGCGGGCGGGGCTTCCTGCAATACACCGAGTTCGGCGGCTACTACGTCGACCACCGGCTGCGCGAGGTCGATCCGCGCTGGGTGCGGTGAAGGCGCCGGGCAGGGTGCGCACCCACCCGCGCCTTTGCTGCACAGGAACTTGACCTCATGACCTCGAGAACCGCCGCGAACCCGCCCGGGACGCCGGTGGCGGCGTATCCCGACGAGGCCTTCAAGACGGGCATCCAGGCCTCGTCGCACAAGATCGGCGAGATAGGCGAGTTCATTGCCGTCATCGAACTCGACCGCTCCACGCAACAGAAAGCGGCGCTGGTCGAACAGACCTCGGCCAGGCCAGGCCGCCCAGGGCTTGCTTCAGTAGGTCTTGTAGGGCAGGAACTTGCCGCTCATCACGATGCTGACGCGGTCGCCGGCGGCGTTCGGCTCGCGCTGCAGGTCCATCTTGAAGTCGATGGCCGACATGATGCCGTCGCCGAATTCTTCGTGGATCAGTTCCTTGAAGGTGGTGCCGTAGACGCTCACCAGTTCGTAGAAGCGGTAGATCAGCGGGTCGGTCGGCACGGCGGTCGGCAGGCTGCCCTTGTAGGGCACGACCTGCAGCCACTTCTGCTCTTCAGCCGTCAGGCCGAAGATCTCGCCGACGGTGGCGGCCTGTTGCGCGGTCAGCGTCATCTGGCCCAGGCAGGCGGCGGTGACCCATTCCTTGCTCAGGCCGACCGAGGTGGCCACGTCGGCCCACTGGATGCCTTGGCTGACCTTGGCGGTGATGATCTTTTCGGTGACGGCGATGCGGCTCATGCGATGCTCCTGAGAGGGATGACTGTGGGGTGGGTGGTGGACGGTGGCAGCGGTTCGGGCTCGATGAGCCCGGGGCTGGCTTCCAGCGGCTGAGCCGGCGCGCGGCCGTGCGACAGGTCTTGGCTGCGCGACACCAGGAAGTCGACCAGGTGGTTGCGGATGCGGTAGTACTGCGGGTCGTGGTGCAGCGTGGCGCGCTGCCGCTGACGCGACATCGTGTTCTTGACGATCTCGGCCACGCGGGCCTGCGGGCCGTTGCTCATCAGCAGCACGCGGTCGGCCAGCAGGATGGCTTCGTCGACATCGTGGGTGATCATGAAGACGGTCTGGTGCGTCTCGGCGCAGATGCGCAGCAACTCGTCCTGGATGGTGCCGCGCGTCAGCGCGTCCAGCGCGCCGAAGGGCTCGTCCAGCAGCAGCATGCGCGGCTGGATGGCGAAGGCCCGGGCAATGCCCACGCGCTGCTTCATGCCGCCGCTCAGCGCACTCGGCTTCTTGTCGATGGCGCTGGCCAGGCCGACCAGCGCGACGTACTTCTCGACGTGTTCGTCGACCTGCGCGCGGCCCCAGTCGGGCCATTTGCTGCGCACCGCGAAAGCGATGTTCTTGCGCACCGTCAGCCAGGGCATCAGCGCATGGCCCTGGAAGACGACGCCGCGGTCCAGGCTGGGGCCGGCCACTTCGCGCCGGTCCATGAAGACGTGGCCGGTGCTGGCCGTTTCCAGCCCCGCCAGCACGTTCAGGATGGTCGTCTTGCCGCAACCGCTGTGGCCGATGATGCAGACGAATTCGCCCTGCGCGACTTCGAAGTTCACGCCGTCGAACACCGCTTCGCTCGAGCCCGGGTAGGTCTTGCCCAGGCCTTCGACTTTCAGGAACTCAATCGACATAGGTCACCGCCTTCTGCAGGCGCGCAAACATCAGGTCGAGCAGCATGCCGACGATGCCGATGACCAGCACCGCGAAGATCACGTTGGGCAGGCTGAGGTTGTTCCACTCGTTCCAGACGAAGTAGCCGATGCCGGTGCCGCCGACCAGCATCTCGGCGGCCACGATGACCAGCCACGCAATGCCCATGCTGATGCGCATGCCGGTCAGGATGGTGGGCGCGGCCGCCGGCAGGATCACCTCGAAGGCCAAGCGCTGCGGCTTCACTTCCAGCGTGCGCGCCACGTTCAGCCATTCCTTGCGCACACCGGCCACGCCAAAGGCGGTGTTGATCAGCATCGGCCAGATGCTGCAGATGAAGATCACGAAGATGCCGCTGATGGCGCTGTCCTTGATGGTGTACAGCGCCAGCGGCATCCAGGCCAGCGGCGAGATCGGCTTGAGCACCTGGATGAAGGGGTCCAGCGCGCGATAGATCAGCGGGCTCATGCCGATGACGAAACCCAACGGGATGGCGACCAGCGCCGCCAGCAGATAGCCCAGCCCGACGCGGCCCAGCGAATAGGCCAGCTGCAGGCCGACGCCCTTGTCGTTGGGCCCGTTGTCGTAGAAAGGGCTGGCCAGATTGCGCGCGATGGCCACGCCCATCTGCGACAGCGTCGGGAAGCCGCTCTTGCCGCTGGTGCCGGTGGCGGCGTTCGCGGCCAGGCTGGCCGGGTCCTTGCCCATCAGCTTGGCGTACTCGATCTGCTCGGCCGTCAAGGCCACCACCGGCGCCGCCACGGCTTTGGGCTGCAGCGTGGCCAGGTGCCAGATGCCCAGCAGCACCGCCAGGATCAGCAGCGACAGCAGCGCGGCCTTCAGCGCTTCTTGGCGGGCGGCCTGCATGCCGGGGTTCATGCCTTGCTGATCGCGAAGCTCTTCAGGTAGTCATCGGCCTTGGCGGCGTCGAACTCCTTGCCCATCACCTTGAACTTCTTGTAGGCGCCGTCGGGCACGGGCTGGCCCAGCTCCTTCATGTACTTCTTGGCGTCGGTGATCAGGAAGACCTTCTCGGCCACCTGCTTGTAGTTCACGTCGCCTTTCAGGTAACCCCAGCGCTTCATCTGGGTCAGCATCCACACGGCCATGCTCTGCCAGGGAACGGGGTCGAAGTCGGCGCGTTCGGGCACGGTGCGCACATTGCCCAGGCCGTCGGCGAACTTGCCGGTCAGCACCTGCGTCAGCACGGCTTCGGGCTGGTTCAGGTACTGCGCGGGGCTGATGACCTTGGCGATCAGTTCGCGGTTCTCCGGCTTGCGCGCCATCGCGGCGGCCGTCAGCACGCTGCGGTAGAGCGCGGCGAAGGTGTTGGGGTTGCTTTCGATGAAGCTCGCCGGCACGCCGAAGGCGCAGCACGGGTGGCCGTCCCAGATCTCGCGGCTGAGGATGTGGATGAAGCCGACTTCCTCGAACACCGCGCGCTGGTTGAAGGGGTCGGGCCCGAGGAAGCCGTCGATGTTGCCGGCGCGCAGAATGGCCACCATCTCGGCCGGCGGGGTGACGCGCAGCTGCACGTCGGTATCGGGGTTGAGGCCGGCCTCGGCCAGGTAGTAGCGCAACAGGAAGTTGTGCATGCTGTATTCGAAAGGAATGGCGAACTTGAAGCCCTTCCAGTTCTTCGGGTCGCGGTTGCCCTTGTGCTTGTTGGCCAGCGTGATGGCCTGGCCGTTGACGTTCTGCACCGTGGCCACGTTCATGGCCTGCGCCGCGCTGCCCAGGCCCAGGCTGATGGCCAGCGGCATCGGGCTGAGGAAGTGCGTGGCGTCGACCTCCTTGTTCATGATCTTGTCGCGGATCAACGCCCAGCCGGCCGTCTTCATCAGCTGCACGGTGAGCCCTTGTTGCCGATAGAAGCCCAGCGGGTCGGCCATGATCAGCGGGCTGGCGCAGGTGATGGGGATGAAGCCGATCTTCAGCTCCTTCTTCTCCAGCGGCTTCTTCTCTTCGGCCATGGCCTGCAGGCTGGCCAGCGGCAGAACGCTGCCGAGGGCGGCCATCGCGGTGCGGCGGCCCACACCCTTCAGGAAGGCCCGGCGCACGCGGTCTTGCGGGAACAGTGCTTTCACCAGCGCGGCTTCCATGAAGGAGCGGCCCAGCGGTTCGGCTTCCAGGCTGGCGGTGGCGTGGGCTGGCGGCGCGTGGTCGGCGCCGCAACCGCAGCGCAGCATCAGCGGGCGGTCGGCGTCGTAAGGGTCGTAGGCGGACGGGGTCAAGTCGGTGGTGGGTTCGAATACGGGCACAGCAGCTTCCTTCAGGTCAACGCCTCATCTCCAAGCAGGAAACGTGCACAGTTTTGGGACGCCGCAGCGGAACCGGGGCTGGCCGGCTTCTTGCGCTGAGGGTGTACGCCATGACCGCAAGCACCGCAATGGCCCCGACCGACCCTGCCAACCTGGCACTGGATTGGCGCGCGCAGGAAATCCTGCTCCTCAGCCAAGTGATGCGCGGCGTGGGCCAGAGCCTGGCGCCGGCCGTGGTGCTGCGCGAAATGCTGCACCTGATGTCCGAACTGCTGGGCCTGAATCGCGGCCGCATCGTGCTGGCCGACGGCGACGGCTCGGGGCCCGCCAGCAGCAGCATCCACCACGCCTACGGCCTGACGAAGGAAGAGACCGCGCGCGGCCGTTACAGACCTGGCGAAGGCGTGACCGGTCGGGTGTTGGGCACCGGACAGCCGGCCATCGTGCAGGACGTGGACGCCGAGCCCGCCTTTCTGTTCCGCGCGGTGCCGCGCAGCCGGCTGCCGCCGGAAACCGTGGCCTTCATCGCGCTGCCCATCGAGGTCGACCGGCGCACCATCGGGGTGCTGGGCTGCCACCGCATCCGCATGCGCAACCGCCAGCTCGGCGACGACGTGGCCATCCTGCGCATCCTGGCCACGCTGGCCGGGCAGATGCTGCAGTTGCAGCGCTACGTGGCCGCCACCACGCGGGGTCTGCAAGAGCGCAACGCGCAGCTCACCAGCGCGCTGCAGAGCGCGGCCGCGCGCTACGGCATCATCGGCACGGCGCCGCCGCTGCTGCGCGCCCTGGGCGAGCTGGAGCGCGTGTCCAGCGCCACCGCCAGCGTGCTGCTGCTGGGTGAATCGGGCACCGGCAAGGAGTTGTTCGCCCGCGCCCTGCACCTGTCCAGCCCGCGGCGTGACGCACCTTTCATCAAGGTGAACTGCGCGGCGATACCGGAGGCGCTGTTCGAAAGCGAACTCTTCGGCCACGAGCGCGGCGCCTTCACCGGTGCCCACGGCGAACGCGCCGGCTGGTTCGAACTGGCCGATGGCGGCACCATCTTCCTCGACGAGATCGGCGAATTGCCGCTGGCGCTGCAGACCAAGCTGCTGCGCACGCTGCAGGAAGGCACCATCTTGCGGCTGGGCGGCAAGCGCGAGAAGAAGGTCGATGTGCGGCTGGTGGCGGCCACCCACCGCGACCTGGAGCAGGAGGTCACGCGCGGCAACTTCAGGCGCGATCTGTACTAACGGCTCTACGTCATCCCCATCCGCCTGCCCAGCCTGCGTGAACGGCCGGAAGACATCCCGCTGCTGACGCTGCACTTCCTGAACCGTGCCAACCAGGCCCACCAGCGCAACGTCAACCTGACGCCCGAGGCGCTGGCCCGGCTGGCCCGCCACCCCTGGCCGGGCAACATCCGCGAGCTGACCAACGTCATCGAACGCATGGTGCTGCTGGCCGACACGCCGCTGGTGCAGGAAGCCACCGTGCAGCGGCTGCTGCAGGACGGCGCGCGCGAACACCCGGACCTGAAGACCAGCCCGCCGCCTCACGCGGTGGGCGTGGCGCAGGAGCCAGCCGAACCCAGCCACGGCGCGGGCGTCGTGCGCGACTACTGGCCGGCCAACTCGCACCCGGAGCAGGCGCTGGTCGACGCGCTGGCGCGGCACAAAGGCAACCAGTCGCGCGCCGCGCAGTCGCTGGGCATGACGCCGCGCCAGTTCGGCTACCGATGGCGCAAGCTGGGGCTGCAGGCGGCCTGAAACGACACGCCAGATTGGCGACAAAACTCAACACTTTGTCGCCATTTTGTGGCCGGCGTGGCGGACTCAAGCCTCGCCCACCGGGGAAAGCGGGATGGCACGGCCTTTGCGCTATGTCCGGTTCAGCCACCCCCCGTTCAACCCAGGAGTCCACCCCATGACGGCCACGCCCACCCTGATCTCGCCCGTCGAACTGCAGGCCCTGATGGCCGCCGAGCCCACGGTCGTGATCGACACCCGCGACGCCGACACCTACGCCGCCGGCCACGTGCCGGGCGCGATCAACATGCGCGAAATCTTCACCTACCTGGCCACCTCCACCGCCGAAGGCCTGGAAGCGCTGAAGGCCACCTTCGCCCAGGCTTTCGGCGCGGCCGGCCTGTCGGGCACGCAGACTGCCGTGTTCTACGAAGACGCCCTGAACAGCGGCTACGGCCAAAGCTGCCGCGGCTACTACCTGCTGACCTGGCTGGGCTACCCCCGGGTCAAGGTGATGAACGGCGGCTACTCGGCCTGGAAGGCCGCCGGGCTGGCCACCAGCCTTGAGCCCGCCACGCCCGTGCCGGCCGCCTTCCCTGAGCTGCCGACCACTGACGTGATGCTGACCAAGGAACAGGTCCAGGCTGCGCTCGGCAGCGACGTGGTGCTGCTGGACGTGCGCGACATCGACGAGTGGACCGGCGAAAGCAGCTCGCCCTACGGCCGTGACTTCGCGCCGCGCAAGGGCCGCCTGCCGGGCGCCAAGTGGATCGAGTGGTACCGCTTCATGAAGCCCAGCGCTCTGGGCCCGCAGATCAAGTCGGCACTGGAAGTGCAGGCGGAATGCGCCACCGCCGGCATCAGCACCGAAGACACGATCTACCTCTACTGCTTCAAGGGCGCCCGCGCGTCGAACACCTTCCTGGCGCTGAAGCAGGCCGGCTTCGACGACGTGCGCATGTACTTCGGTTCGTGGAACGAGTGGTCGCGCGACGAGTCGCTGCCTATCGAAACCGCACCGCCCCTCATCAGCAAGCCAGCGCCGCTGGCGATGGCGGCCTGAACCCCCAAGCGCTGGAAAGACACCATGACCACCGTCACCGCCCATCTGAACCCCATCGACCGCGATGGCCTGTTGAAATTCGCCGCTGCCGGCAAGGCCGACCCCAGCCGGCGCGGTACCAACAAGGTCCGCACGGTGATGGAGGGCAAGTACCGTTCGCTCAGCTACGTCGGTGAGCACCAGCCCGTCGTCGTGGACGAGCCGCTGCACCTGTTCGGCGACAACACCGCGCCGGCCCCTGGCGAAATCGTGCTGTCGGCGCTGGGCGGTTGCCTGGCGGTGGGCATCACGGCGGTGGCCACCTGGAAGCAGGTCAAGTTGAGCCACCTCGAGATCTTCATGGAAGGCGACATCGGCAACCCCGCCGCCTGGGGCGCAGGGGGCGCCGAGATGCTGCCACCGCAGATGGGCTTCCAGGCCATCCGGGCGAAGGTGCTGGTCGAAGGCGAGGCCACGCGCGAGCAGCTCGACGAGATCGTGCAGCAGGCCAACGTCTATTCGCCGGTGGCCAACAGCCTGCGCAACCCCATACCGATGACCATCGGGCTGGCTTGACGCTCCGCAGAACCTGACCGTCTTTCAAGGACACGCATCACCATGATCATGGCCGAGTTGCAGGACGCGCCGCTGGCGGCAGCACCCGCTGCGGCGCCCACGCCGTCCTTGCTGGACCGGGTGCGCGCCATCGCGCAGGGCCCGCTGCGCGCGGCCGCCGACGCCACCGACCGCGGCACCTACCCGCGCGAGGTGCTGCAGAGCCTGGGTGCCGCCGGTGCCTACGCCGCGCACATCGGACCGGGCGCCGAGCCGGGCGATTACATGGCCGCCATCCGCGCGATGACCGAGGTGTCGCGCGTCTGCGGCGCCAGCGGCTTCATGGTCTGGTGCCAGCAGGTTTGCGGCCTCTACATGCAGCAGTCGGGCAACCCCGCCCTGACGGGCGAGCGGCTGCTTGCCCACAGCAGCGGCGCGCGCCTGGGTGCCACCGGCATGAGCAACCCGATGAAAGCCTACGCCGGCATCGAGACCCTGCTGCTGCGCGCTACGCCCGTGCCAGGCGGCTACCGCATCAACGGCACCCTGCCCTGGGTCAGCAATCTGGGGCCCGACCACTATGCGGGCGTGCTGGCCCATGTCGATGACCCTCAGGGCGCAGCGCGCGAACTGATGTTCCTGCTGGCCTGCGACGCGCCGGGCGTGGAATTGCGCGACTGCCCCAGTTTCTCGGCGATGGAGGGCACCAACACCTGGGCCATCCGCTGCACCGACGTCTTCATCGCCGCCGACGCCGTACTGGCCGACCCGGCCCAGCCCTATATCGCGCGCATCCGCGGCGCCTTCGTCCTGCTGCAGACCGGCTTCGGCCTGGGTGTGGCACAAGGCGCCATCGACTCGATGTGGCGCGTCGAGCCGCAGCTCGGCCACGTCAACGGCTTCCTGGACGACCGGCCCGATGACCTGCAGGACGAGCTGGACGCGCTGACGGCGCGCATCGAAGGCCTGTGCGCCACGCCCCTCAACACCGACCGCGAACACCTCATCAACGTCCTGGACGTGCGCGCCCACGCCAGTGAACTGGCGCTGCGCGCCGCGCAGAGCGCCCTGCTGCACGCCGGCGCACGCGGCTACCTGCTCAGCAGCGACGTCCAGCGGCGGGTGCGCGAATCGCATTTCGTGGCCATCGTCACGCCGGCCATCAAGCACCTGCGCAAGGAGATCGCACGGCTGTCGGCGCCGGAGATGCCGGCGTGACAGCCAGCGCCGCCGCGCCCTGGCTGCAGTTCATCTGCGAGGTCTGCGGCCTCATCTACGACGAGGCCCAGGGCGACCCCGACTGCGGACTGCCCGCCGGCACGCGTTTCGCCGACATCCCCGACGATTGGGCCTGCCCGATCTGCGGCGTCGGCAAGGCCGAGTTCACGCCCTACACGCCAGCCGACGCCGTGGCCGTGCAGCCGCGCCGTGCGCGCCCGGCGGCGGCGCCGCTGCGCGGCGGCCGGGCCGAGGCCGGCGTGCTGATCGTGGGCGCCGGCCGTGCCGGCTGGCAGGTGGCGCAGGCGCTGCGCGAACGCGACGCCGCCGTGCCCATCACCGTGGTCTGCGCCTGTGCGGGCGACGTCTATGACAAGCCGCAGCTCAGCGTGGCGGTGGCACGCGGCACGGCCATCGAAGGCCTGGTGCGCGAATCAGCGTCCACCGCCGCGCGGCGACTGAACGTGCGGCTGCTGCACACCACCGCAGCCGTGCGCCTGGACACCGCCACCCGCACCCTGCGCACCACGCGCGGCCCGCTGCGCTGGCGCCACCTGGTGCTGGCGCACGGCGCCGAACCGGCGCTGCCGGCCGTGCTGCCGCCGGCGCTGGTCTGGCGCATCAACGACCTGGCGACCTACACCCGCTTGCGCGCGGCACTGGCCAGCGGGCCGCAGCGCATCGCCATCATCGGGGCCGGCATGGTCGGTTGCGAGCTGGCCAACGACCTGGCCCTTGCCGGGCACAGCCTGACCCTGCTGGATGCGCAAACCCGCCCCCTGTCGGCTCAACTGCCGGCAGCAGCAGGTGCCCGCCTGCTGCAGGCCTGGGCCGACTTGCCCATCCGCTTCATCGGCGGCGTCGAGGTCACGGGCGTGACCCGGCAGCCTGAAGGCGGCCTGGCTGTCCTCACCGTGTGTGGCGCTGAGCACGCGGCCGACCACGTGATCGCCGCCACCGGCCTGCGCACCCCGGGCCGGCTGGCGCGCAGTGCCGGGCTGGCCTTCGACAGTGGGGCCGGCGGCATCAACGCCGACGCGGCCACGGGCGCCACCAGTCACCCCGGCATCTACGCCCTGGGCGACTGCGCAGCCGTGGATGGCCGGGTCAGCCGCTACATCGAACCCATCGCCCGACAAGCGCGTGCCATAGCCGACGCCATCGTTGGCATCGCAACAGCGCCCGCAGCAGTGGCCGCCCTGCCACCCTTGCTGCGCGTCAAGACCAGCAGCCTGCCGATGACCCTGACCGCGACCCGCCCCCCCACCGACGAAGGCCATTGGGTCACCGACAGCGACGATGCACAGGGTCTGCGCATGCGCCGCCTGGCCGCCGACGGCACGCTGTTGGCCACCCTGGTAGCCAGCGCCGCCACGCCGGCCGCTCCCCTCGCAACGGGCCGCGCCACGCCGACAGCGCGCTAACATCCTGCGTCATGGAGGAGCAGCCATCCGCAGCCGGGCTGTCGCTGCGCGACATGGCGGCGCTGCTGGCCGTCACGCGCGCTTTGGCCGCGCCTTTCGAGCTGAAACAAATGCTGGCCGAAGTGACGGCCGCGGCCTGCAGCGTGTTGCGCGCCGAGCGCGCATCGGTCTGGCTGTTCGACGCCGCTGCCGGTGAGTTGGCCATCGAAGTCGCCATCGACCTGGACCTGGTGCGGGTGCCGCTGGGCGTCGGTCTGGTCGGCAGCTGTGCCCAGACCCGCCAGCCGATCAACGTGCCCGACTGCTACGCCGACCCGCGCTTCAACCCGGCAATCGATCGCCGCTCGGGCTTCCGCACGCGCTGCAGCCTGTCGCTGCCGCTGATCGACCACCAGGACACGCTGGTCGGCGTCTTGCAGGTGCTGAACAAGGCCGACGGCGTGTTCGACGGCGGCGACGAGGCCGTCGGAACGGCTTTGGCGGCGCAATGTGCCGTGGCACTGACGCGCGTGCGCATGACGCAGCAGGCCATCGCCGGCGAGCTGATGCGCCAGGAACTCGAACTCGCCAGCCAGTTGCAGCTGAGCACGCTGCCGTCGGCCATGCCCCAGGTGGCGGGCTACGACATGCACGCCCTGTTCCGGCCGGTGGCGCTGACCGGTGGCGACACCTACGACCTCGCCCTCACCGACCAGGGCCTGCTCGTCGTGCTGGGCGACGCCACCGGCCACGGCATCGCGCCGGCCCTGTCGGTGACCCAGATGCACGCCATGCTGCGCATGGCTTTCCGCCTCGGCGCCAGCCTGGAGACGGCATTCCGCAACGTCAATGACCAGCTGGCGCAGACCTTGCCTGACTCGCGCTTCGTCACCGCCTTCATCGGTCTGCTCGACGTCGCCACCCACCGCCTGCGCTTCCTCAGCGGCGGGCAGGCGCCGATCCTGCACTTCAGCGCCGCCGCGGGCGCCTGCACCGCGTTTCGGGCGACGAGTTTTCCGATGGGGGCCATGCCCATCAGCGTCTTGCGCCCGGCGGTCGAGATCGCCCTGGCGCCGGGCGATTGGCTGGTGCTGCTGTCCGACGGGGTCTACGAGTCTGTCGACGCCGAAGGCGTGCAGTTCGGCCGCGAGCGCGTCGAGCGGCTGCTGCGTGAAGGGCATGACCGCTGCGCCGACGAGGTCGCCCTGCGCCTGATGCAAGCGGTGCAGGCCTTTGCCGGCAGCGCCCCGCAGGACGATGACATCACCATCGTCCTCGTCAAGCGCCAGCCGGCGGCCCCGGCGGGCGTCACAATGGAGTAATGCTCAGCTCCAACGCTGTCAGGTCGCCAGCAGCCGACAGCGATCGAGTAGCACGGCACGATCGATCCCAAGGAGAGCATGCACATGGAAATGACGGTCACTGAACTTGCTGGCGAGGTCACCTGTGTGCGTCTGGTCACCCGGCTCGACGCGCAAGGCGCCGACCGCATCGGCCTGCGCTTCACGACCGCGGTGGCGGCACAGGCCCGCAACGCGGTCATCGACCTGTCCGGGGTCAGCTTCGTGGCCTCGATGGGCCTGCGGCTGCTGATCTCGACCGCTCGGGCCCTGAACGGGAAGGGATGCAAGATGGTGCTGTTCGGCGCCACCGACCTCGTCCAGGGCGTCTTCGACGATGCCGCGCTGGACCAGATCATGCCCATCGTCGAGACCGAAGACCAGGCGCTTGCCGCACTCGCCAGCTAGCGCCGGTGCGCCGCCGGTTCTGCGGCTGACCCTGCCCAACCGGGCGGAGGCGCTCGAGACGGCCCGCGGCGCCCTGCTGGAATTCATGGCCGCGCACAGCCCGCCAGCGCGCGCCGTGTACCGGCTCGAACTGGTGCTCGAAGAGACCCTGATGAACCTGCTGTGGCACGCCTACCCGCAAGGCGGTGAGCACCAGATAGCCTTCACGGCACAGGTCCGGGACGCTTCGGTGGTGCTGACCTTCTGCGATGACGGCCTGCCCTTCGACCCCCTGCACCAGCCTGTCGCCGAGCGACCGACCTCACTGGAAACCGCCGTTCCCGGCGGACTGGGCCTGATCCTGACGCGCAAGGCGGTCAGCGCAGCCAGCTACCGGCGCGAGGAGGGCCGGAACTGGCTGACCCTGGAGGTCGCGCTGGCTCCTTGACCGAGGGCGGGGACGACCGCCATCGCTGGCGAGGCCGCCCCGCGCGGCGGGCCAGCCCGGCCATGCCGGGCCAGCGGGATGCCATCGACTGGGCGGGGTTTTGCGGTCAATACAGCTGGAGCCGGGCGCCCCAGTTGTCGTAAGGTTCGCGCCATGGACACCGCGACCCTGACCATAGGCCTGCTTGGCGGGGCGATTGCCGTCGCACTGGCTTGCGGCCTGTGGTGGCGCGGGCAGCAAAAGCGCCGTGCCGATCGCGCGCGCCGGGCACAAGCGGCCCAGGCCCAGGCCGAGCAGGCCATCCGCGCACAGGCCGAGCGCGCAGCCCGGCAGCAGGCACGCGCCGAAGCGCAAGCGCGCGCGGCCGCGCAGGAGGCTGCAGCCCGCGCAGCAGCCATCCCGGATGCAGCGGTGCCGGCTGCCACGGCGGCACCCGCCGCGCCACGAAGCCCGGGCGACATCCTGGTGATGGTCGCCGACGACTCCAAGGTGGTGCGCGTCAAGACCAGCCGCCTGCTGACCCAGCATGGCTACCGTGTGGTGCTGGCCGAAGACGGCGCGCAGGCCGCCCGCCTGATCGAAACCGAAGTGCCGACTGTGCTGGTGACCGATGTCGAGATGCCCGGGCTGGACGGCTTCGCGCTGACCCGGCACGTCCGCGCCCACGCGCGCGCCGGCCGCATCCCCATCATCATGATCACCTCGGCCGACGAGCGCCTGAAGGCCGCCGCCGCTCAAGCCGGTGTGACGCTGGTCTTGGGCAAGCCCTACCCGGAAGCCGAATTGATCGCCTGCATCGAACGCTCGCAGGCCACCGCCGCAGCCTGACAGCAGGCAGCGCCCAGGCGCGGCAAGGTCAGGCCCAGGCCGCCGGGTCGTCGGCGGCCAAAGCCGCCACGTGGCGGTGGATGGCACCGGGTGTCGTCATCCAGACCGCGCCGCGGTCGCGCGCGGCAGCCACCTGCTGCAGGGCGCGGCGCAGGTGGCGCAGCCGGTAGGGCTGGCCGACGATGTAGGGATGCAGCGCGATGCCCATCACCAGCGCCTGCCCGGGCGCCCGCCCGCACTGGTCCAGCATCTCGTCGAGGTTGTCGACGATCAGCTGGGCGAAGTCCTTGGCGTCCATCTGCCGCGCCACCACCATCGGGATGTCGTTCAGCTCCTGCGGGTAGGGCACGCTCCAGAACGGCGCGCCACTGCGCGTGCGCATCGGCAGCGGCTGGTCGTCGTGGCACCAGTTCAGCGTGTAGCGGTAGCCGGTTTCGGCCAGCAGGTCGGGCGTGGCCCGGCTCTCGGAAATCCAGGGTGACAACCAGCCGGCAGGCTCGGTGGCCGGCAGGCCGGCGTGCTGCTGCAGGCGGGTGCGGCACATCAGCAGCAGTTCGCGTTCGGCGGCCTCGTCCAGCACGCCCTGCCGTTCGGCATTGGTGTGGCCATGGCCGACCAGCTCGTCGCCGCGGGCGACGCAGGCCGCCACCAGTTCGGGCGCGTGGTCGCACAGCGCGGTGTTGATCAGGGCCGCCGCGGGCAGGCCCAGCTGGTCGAACAGTTCCAGGCAGCGCCAGGCGCCGACCCGGTTGCCGTACTCGCGCCAGGCGTGGTTCAGCACGTCGGGTTGCGGGCTGGCCGGGGCCAGGCCGGCGCCCAGGCCTGCACCGAAGGCGAAATGTTCCAGGTTGAAGCCCAGGTAGACCGCCAGCCCCGCGCCGCCAGGCCAGCGGTAGGCCGGGCGGCGGGTGATCGGCCGGTAGGCGTAGCGGCCAGGGTCGGGGAGCAGGCCGGGGTAGTCCATGGGGATTCCTGTTGTCGCTGGCTGCGGGGTTGCGGGGCTCTGGCGCGCTGCGCGTCGCCTTAGCGCAGGCGCAGGGCCCGGTTGGGGCGAGCGGCACATGCTACAAGCGCGCCCCGGCCGCAACCCGGAACGGCAGCTCCCCTCATTCCCGCCGCAGCCACAGCCCGTCACC